>JAEEGL015221070.1_pt1 | contig 19065 bp, 16 predicted proteins | sample 9134231 | NCBI WGS metagenome assembly JAEEGL01 (sample SAMN16246548, study PRJNA631951) | gut metagenome | biome: gut microbiome; feature: rumen; material: fiber-attached | host: Bos | place: Iran: Karaj | collected 2018-10 | reverse complement strand
TTACTAAGTTTAGCTTTTATTCTATGTATTAAATCATTTTCATTCTCAACAGCAAATAAAACTTTAGAAGGTTCAAATGAATTATCTTTTAAAACATTATAATAAGCTTCATTAGATTCTTCAAATAATTTATCTAGTGAATACGAATTATTTAATATTCTATTTTTTTGCCTAAATGATTGCTTAATAGCAGTCATAATATTATTTTTAATACATTTACTTGCATAAGTATAAAAAGATATATTAGCACTTTCTTTATATGAATGAATTGCATTTAATAATCCAATTAATCCTTCTTGATATAAATCAGAGACTTCATATCCTACAATATTATATTGCTCTAATAGTTCTTTTAATATAGAAAGAATAACTTTTTTATATTTTTCAATAACTATATTAATAGCATCTTCATTATTATCACAACATAAATATATTAATTCATTGTCATTTAAATTTTTATATTCCATAAGCCTCCTTATTTATATTTCATTATTTCATAAATCAATATTCCACTAGCAACACTAGCATTTAAAGAATTAACTTTTCCTTTCATTGGTAATGATATTATCTCATCACAAGATGATGCTACTATTTGCTTTAAACCATGCCCTTCACTACCTATAACTAAACATGTTTTTCCAGAATAATCTATTTCTTTATAATCTTTGCTTCCTGCTTCAGCACCATATACCCAATAACCTAAATCTTTTAATTTAGTTATTGTATTTGATAAGTTAACTACTTCAACTATTTTAACATTATTTAATGCACCAGCACTTGTTTTATAAACAGTTGAATTAACTGAAACACTTCTTTTTTTAGGAATTATTATATAATTAACACCAGCACATTCGCAAGTCCTAATAATAGCTCCAAAATTATGAGGATCTTCAAGTGAATCAAGCATAACAACAAAATTAGCATCTTTATCATTTTCAATATCTTCAATATTTAAATATTTATATTCTTCAATATCAAGAGCTATTCCTTGAGTAATACCATTATCACACATTTTATCTAATTTATTTCCATCCATATGAAATCTTTTAAGATTCTTTTTAATAATAATACTCATTAATTCTTGGTCATTAAAATTATTATCTAAAAACACTTTAAATATCTTTGTATTTGATAATAATATTTCACGAGCTACATTCTTACCATATACTAGCATATTTCCTCCAATAAACTATTTAATTCATCTGTGTTGTCTACTATTTTAACAAAATCAAATAAAGATGCAAACTTTTCTTCTTTAATTTTTTCTAATATGATTTTAACACCATCAAAATAGTTATTTATATTCATTAATATTATTTTATTATGATGAGTTTCATTTACATATTCACTAATCATATAAAATATTTCATCATATGTTCCATATCCACCTGGAAGAAACATAATTAAATCAGATAACTGCATAAATCTTTCCATTTGTTCAAGAGCAGTTCTTTTAACTTCTTTAAAACAATCTAAGTTATCTAATTCTTCTTTATAATGTTCTATTTGAATAGCATAAATATCTTTATTGTTTGATTTAAATTCATCATAAATAGTGCCCATTATTCCATGAGCACATCCTCCAAATACTAATGAAAAATCTTTATTAACTAAAGTATCTGCTACTTTCTTAGCTTCTTTATAATAAATTTCATTTAATCCATCATAAGATGAACATCCTATAAATACTTTCATTTATCTAGTTCCCTCTTTAAACATGTTGCTGCTATTGCTCCATCAGATACAGCAGTAGCTATTTGATATAATTCTTTTTTAATTACATCACCACAAGCATATATACCATCATATTTTGTTTTCATGCAACTATCTACTAAAATATATCCATTTTCATCAGTTATATCCAACTCTTTAATAAATGATGTATCAGCAACAGTTCCAAAATATATAAATACACCATCACAATCTATAATAGTGCCATCATCTAATTTAACACCAGTAATATATTCATCACCAAGAAATTCAACAACACTTCTACCAGCTATTATTTTAATATTATCTTGGTTAACACTTTCCCTAGCTGCAAGATCAGCTGTAATTTTATTTCTAACTACAATTGTAATTGTATCTGCAAATCTACTAAGATAAGCGCCTTCTTCAAAAGCACTATTTCCTCCACCTAGTACAACAATTTTTTTACCTTTATATAGTGGAGCATCACAAACAGCACAATAGCTAATACCTTTACCAATGTATTTATCTTCGTTTAATAAACCACTCTTTTTATATTTTCTTCCACCAGCAATAATAACACCTTTAGTTTTATATTCACCATTACTAGTGTATACAGTTTTAGTATTATCATCATTTATACGAATATTTATTACTTTAGTAATTTTATATTCAACATTTTCAGCTTTAATATGTTCAAACATTTGATATGCAAGTTCACTTCCAGTAATGCTTTTAAAACCTAAATAATTTTCTATAACACTAATTTTAGCCAAGTTTTCACCTGGCATAGCTTCATCAAGCATTAAAGTTTTTAAACCTGCTCTTTTAGCATAAATGCCAGCACTCATGCCAGCACATCCCATTCCTACAATAATACAATCATACATATTATCACCTAATATTTAACTTCATCTTCAAATGAATTATATATTTCATCTAATTTAGGTTTTCTAGCTTGAACTGCTATTAAATAGAATCCAAATATAATCATAACAACACTCACTAATTGAGCTATTTTGATATTATAAAGCATTAAACTATCTGTTCTAAATGCTTCAATAATTAATCTAATAAAACCATACCATACTAAATATGTTCCAATAATTTGCCCCTTTTTAACATATGGTCTACGTCTAATAATTAACATAATTATAAAGCCAATAATACATGCTAATGATTCAAAATAGAACATTGGTAAATGATATGAACCATTTATTTCCATATTGTCTATTACAAATTGAGGAATAATTCTCATTTTAATTAAAGTATCATATTCAACAACACTTCCATAAGCTTCTGCATTAAAGAAATTACCCCATCTTCCGATTGCTTGAGCAATAATAACACCTGGTGCTATGATATCAAACATCTTTCTAGCATCAAATTTATATTTTTTACAGAACAACAATATTACAATAGTACCTGCTATTAAACCACCATGAATAGCAAGTCCACCTTTCCAAACTTTAAATATTTCTGCAAGATTTGATGAATAATAATTCCATTCAAATATAACATAATAAATTCTAGCCCCAATTATTCCTAATAATAATGTCCAAAATAACATATTAAACACAAACTCTGTTTTAATATGAAATCTATTACATTCACTAATAATAATTTTATATGCTAAAACAACTCCTATTAAAATTAATACACTATACCATCTTAATGCAAATGGTCCAGCTTGAAATATGTATGGTGACATATTATCCCTCCTATACGTTTTTAGTAATAACTTGATCTAAAAATATTCTTAAAATACTAATAAATATTGCAATAACAAATGCACTTATAAAACCACCTAATTCAAATGATTTGCCCATTATTAAATCACATATCCATAATAGTATAACATTTACTATAGGATAACTAATACCTAAAGTAATTATATTTAATGGTAAAGTTAAAAATTGAATAATTGGTTTTAAATAAAAATCTAATACACTTAATATTAAAGCAGCAACTATTGCATAAAAGAAATTACTAATATATAAACCTCTAAATAAACTAGAAGCAATTATTAGTACAATAGCATAAACAAGTATTCCTACAATGAATTGCATCATAACTCTATTGTTATCTTTAGTATTAGTATTATCTATTCTATATATTTTTGCTTTTCTAGACATAATAACTCCTATTCTGAGAAGAATGAACTAATCATACAGTTTGTAAATCCAGCAGCCATGTTAGTATCTCCTTCAGTTAAATAATCTGGATCCCAACTATCTCCACATAAAATAAATGTTTTTGGTTCTTTATATTTACCATATTTATCTCTTTTAACAGCAACAGCACCAAAACACTCTTGTTTTTCATAAACTAAATCATTGTCATAATAACTATAAGATTGTAAATCTTCAATACAAATATAATGAGTATAATCACCTTTAGCAGAATTAAATGGTCTTACTAAGCCTCTATCATACCATAATGAATCATTATACAAACATTTCCCTTTATGTTCTTTTAAAGGAGAGTTGCAAAAATCATCTAATGCTAACTTAGCAGAATCATTAATTAAATTTTCTTCTGTTTTCATAACTTTTGTTAATGCTTTTGTATAATTATTTAATAGTCCTGGTAAAACAAGTGTAGCTATAACACCTATTATAACAATAACTACTAATAATTCTATTAATGTAAATCCTTTTTTCATATCTATCATCTCCATATATCATTTTACCATATATGAGTATTTTTTCAAATAAAAAAATAAGACAAATGTCTTATTTTAATATTAATTCTTGTTCTTGTTCAACTATTGTACCAGGTTCAGCAAAAACTAACTCATTAGTATTATAATCATAATATCCAACAGCTTCAATAGTGTCTACATTTCTATAGAAAAACATATATCCAGATGTTCTACTTCCACCATTAGAATATCTAACAATTGGTTCATAATCTTCAACTACATATCCTGGAATTTCTGGAGCTTGTAAGTTAATCCAACCATTATCATAATATTTTTCTGAACTAGGATAATCAAAATATGTTATTTGATACGTAATTTGATGTTCAAATGGTTCAAATACTTTAGTAACTGTTGGTCTTCTATCTTCTTCAGAAACAACTATTTCAATTGGATCATTTTCTTTAAGATTAAGATTATTGTCATTTTGTTTAGCAGTGCATCCACTTAATAATGAAGCTGATGCCACTACACCTAATATTGTTGCTTTAGTACTATCTTTCATAATACCCCCCTTAATTCGTTTGCATATTATACTAAAAAACAATAAAAAAGTCAATCTAATGACTGACTACTTTTCTTCTTTATTAACTTTTACAACTTCTTTTCCTTTATAGTATCCACACTTAGTACAAGCTCTATGTGGTGCAACAGCATTTCCACAATTAGGACAAGCCATTACAGTTGGAGCAGTTTTCTTTAAATGAGTTCTTCTTTGTCTTTTAGCAGTTTTACTAACTCTTCTAAAAGGTAAAGCACCAAATAAAGTAATATCTAATTTCATTTTAATTCCTCCTTTTTATATTAAGGTTTTTTTATCTACACTTTTTCATTGCTAATGTATTTTCTCATAAATATTAAAAAATATCAAGTAAAAAAAACGTTTTTTTGAAAAAAATCATTATTTTTGTTATAATATTCACACTTAAAGGAGGAAGATATGAAAATAATTGGTATAGTTGTAGAATATAATCCATTTCATAATGGCCATTTGTATCAAATAAATAAAATAAAAGAAAAATATAAAGATTCTATTATTATAGTAGTATCTTCTTCATCATTTACGCAAAGAGGAGAATTATCTATTATAAACAAATTTGATAAAGCAAGAATTGCTATAGATAATGGAATAGATTTATTTATAGAGTTACCTTATGCATATTCTACTCAATCAAGTGACATATTTGCTCATTATGCTCTTAAAATATTAAGTAATTTTAAATTAGATTATTTATGTTTTGGAACAGAAACTAAAGATTTAAATGAAATAATTGAATGCGCTAAAACACAAATAAATAATAAAGAATTTGATGCATTAGTTAAAAAATATATGGATGTTGGTATTAATTACCCTACTGCTCTAAATAATGCATTAAAAGATCTTAATCAAAAAGAAATAAAAGAACCAAATGATTTATTAGCACTTTCATATATAAAAGAAATTATTAAAAATAAATATTCATTTAAACCATATAATATTAAAAGAACAAATAATTATCATGATAATGAATCAAATGATGATATAGTTTCATCATCTAATATAAGACTAAAAATAAGCCAAAATAAAGATATTTCTAATATGGTACCACCAAATACACTAAAAGTATTAAAAAACAAAAATATAGCTTCAAAATACTTCGAATATTTAAAATATAAAATAATATCAGAAGATGATCTAAGTATATATTTAGATGTAGATGAAGGATTACCTACAAGAATAAAAAAATATATTAATGAATCAAATAATATTGATGAATTAATTCAAAATATTAAAACAAAAAGATATACATATAATAGAATATATAGAATGTTAAATCATATACTTTGTTCTTTTACAAAGATAGAAAATAGTCAAATTAAAGATATTGAATACTTAAGAATACTAGGTTTTTCTAAAAAAGGTCAAGAATATTTAAATAGTATTAAAAAAGATATAAATATTCCAATATTAAATAAATATGATACTGATAAATACAAAGTTTTAAATATAGAAAAAAGAGTATCAAATATTTATTCTATTATTTATGAAAATATATTAGATGAAGAAATTAAAAATAGACCATATAAAAAGAGTGAATAATCACTCTTTTATTTTGCTTCATACCAGTTTTTACCATATTCAATACTAACTTTTAATGGTACTGATAATTTATATATATTTTCCATAGTATCTCTAACTAATTCTTTAATTTCTTCTAATTCATCATTAGGTACATCAAATATTAATTCATCATGAACTTGTAATAACATTTTAGTTTTATAATTCTTTTCATTTAATAACTTATATATTTTAATCATAGCTAATTTTAATATATCAGCGCTTGTTCCTTGTATTGGTGTATTAAGTGCCATTCTATCACCCATAGATCTTATTAAATAATTAGTATTTTTAATTTCTTCAATTTCTCTTTTACGATTAAATAATGTTCTAACATATCCAAGTTCTCTAGTTTTTTCAACTATATCTTTCATATATTTATCTACTTCAGGATATAATTCTAAATACTTATCTATATATTTTTTACCTTCAGTTGGTGTAATATCTAAGTTTTCAGATAAACCATATCCACTAATACCATAAACTATACCAAATATAACACTTTTAGCAGTTCTTCTCATATTAGAAGTAACATTTTCAAGAGGTACATCAAATATATCACTCGCAACATGTGTATGAATATCTTCTCCATTTATAAATGCATCTTGCAATGACTTAGCATTAGAAATATGTGCAAGAACCCTAAGTTCAATTTGACTATAATCACTCGATAATAAAACACTATCCTTACTTGGTAGAAATGCTTTTCTTATTTTCTTACCCTCTTCACTTCTAACAGGTATATTTTGCAAATTAGGATCTATTGAAGATAATCTACCAGTTCTAGTACCAGTTTGTTTATATATAGTATGTATTTTACCATCTTCCATAATATAATCATTAAATGTCTCTAAATATGTAGTAAGTAATTTATTAAGATTTCTATATTCAAGAATTTCATTAATAATTGGATGCTTATCAGTATATTTAACTAATACTTCATGAGCAGTACTAGTAGCATTCTTACCTCTACCTTTAGGTAAACCAAGTTTATCATATAAAATATATCCTAATTGTTTTGGACTGGATATATTAAATTCTTCTCCTGCATAATTATAAATAGTATTAGTAAGATTATCTACTTTAATTTTAATATCTTCCTTTAAATCATCAATAACACTACCATCTACATTTATACCATCTATTTCCATAGAAGTAAGTACATCAATTAATGGATGCTCTATATCATAATATAAATCATATAATTCTTCACTCTTAAGTTTATTATTAAATTCTTCATACGTATCATATAAGAATTTACTCTTCATAACTATAGCTTTTATTAATTTATCTTCTTCTAATGGATTTTTCTTATTAATTATTGAATCATAATAAGGTATTTCTATACCAAAAGTAGTACTTAAATATGATATATCTTCTTTAACATTATAATTTAATAAATATGCTCCAATCATAGTATCAAATTTAGCATCTATTTTTATATTCATTTTATTTAAATAAACATTATTCTTTTTATTATCAAAAGTAACAAGTACTTTTTTAAATAAATCTTTATTTAACATAAATGATGCTTTATCAAAATAATATGATTTCTTACCATCATAAATAGAAGCACCTATCATATTTGCTTTATGATAGTTACTATTATCAAGTTCTAAATAGAAACTATAATCACCATCTATACTTATCTTACTTTTAACTATTTCAATATCATTAGTTACTTCAGTACTTACAGGTTTAATTGTTTTAAGAAATGAATTGAATTCTAATTCTTTATATTTTTCTATTAATTCATTTACTTTAGGACCATTATATTTAATATCTTCAAATGTGTAATCAAAATCAATATCTCTAAATATAGTAGCTAATTTATATGAAAAATATGCATTTTCTTTATCATTAACAAGCTTCTCTTTAGTTTTACCACTTATTTCATCTATATGTTCATATACTCCATCTAAAGAACCATATTTTTGTAATAAACTAAGAGCAGTTTTTTCACCAATCCCCTTAACCCCAGGAATATTATCAGATGCATCGCCCATTAATGATTTAATATCTACCATCTTTTTAGGTTCTAAACCATATGTCTCAAAGAAAGTATCTTTATTCATCATAATATAATCTTTTTGTTTCAGTAATTTAACATCAACTTCATCACTAATTAATTGTAAAAGATCTTTATCACTACTTATAATAGTTGCATTATAATTTTTATCTTCATCAGCCATTCTAGCAAAAGTACCAATAATATCATCGGCTTCATAATTATCAATTTCTATATATTTAATACCCATTAAATCGCATAATTCTTTTGCTATTGGGAATTGTACTTTTAAGTCATCTGGTGTTGCAATTCTACCATCTTTATAATTATCATATAAATCTTGTCTAAAATTATGGCCTTTATCAAAAGCAATCATCATATATTCAGGTTTTTCTTCATTAATAATTTTATTAATCATATTAACAAATCCAAAAAGACCATTAGTTGGTACACCTTTTGAATTCTTCATTAAATTTCCTGTATATGCAGTAGCATAATAACTTCTAAATAATAAATTATTACCATCTACTAAAATTGCTCTTTTTTTCATAATATCACCAATATAATTTTATCATAAATTAAAAAGCACTAAAAGTGCTTTTATTAAATACCTATCTTTTTAATTTCATCTTTTAAAATAGCTTCTAATTCTTTTTTATGACCTGTTTTTTTATTATTTAATTTATAGAACTGTACCAAGCCATATGCAGGATATTCATTACCCTCTACTAAAATTGGACCTTTATTACTAAAAGCAACATCCCATCCAATATATCTTACTTGTGGTAAATCATGTGCTGCTTTTAAACACATATCAAATGCTTCTTTTACATTAGGTATAACTACTTCACTAAATTTCTTATGAGTTAATGGATGTTCTTCATATATATTTCCATAATCATCAACTACATTACTACTAATTTTACCTTTTTCATTTAAAGAAAAATATAAATCATTAGTGCATCCAATAACATCTTTTTTATCTTGATTTATTCTTAATGCATTACCAAGTAAATGTGGCTTACCATCTTTATATAAAGTAATTATTCTAAAAGATGCTACTACATTTGGATTTAATTCATTCAATTCTTTACATTGATTAATAGCTTCTTCTACTAAAAATTGTTTGTTATCTCTAAGTGTTTTATATAAAGTTTTAGCATTTTCTTTAGCAACTTCTATTTTTCTAATACCTTGTCCACCTTCACCATGTAATTTTTTAGCAAATACTATTTTTTTATCTCTTAAAAAATCAACAAATTCATCAAGAGAAGACTTTTGTAGATTAATATATTCTCTACCCAAAAATTCTTTATAATATTTATTAAAAACTAACTTATCATTTAAAATATATGTATATTTAGGATCATTTAAATAATGAACTATTTTTCTAAAAGATCCTGCTGTTACAAAAGTATCTTTTTCTTCTTCTGTTATATTTAAATAGTTTCCTCTAAAATAATCTGTATAACTACAACCTCTTTTTAGAAAATTTTTAGCCATATCAAATAAAATATAACTTTTAGATTTACCGCTATCTCTAACTAAAACATCTAGGTGTTTTTTCATTCTTGTTCTATCAATAGTCTTAAATTTTCTAAGTAGCCACATATTTACACCCATTTTGAATCATCCTCCAAATAAACTTTGTTATTGTTATTTCCTACTTCTAATAACATTTCAGGTACTTCTTTATTATTAAATCTAGATAATTGTCCAATAGTAATACTTTTACCTAAAATAATAACTTCATCATTCATATTAACATTATCATCTACTTCAATCATCATCATATTCATACTCATTTGACCAATCATATGATATTTTTTATCATTTATAAGAACAAATCTATTATTAGAATGACCTATACCATTAGCATATCCAATTGGTAGTATAGCTACTAACATATCTTTTTCTACTTTACTAGCGCCATATCCAATAGATTCTCCTTTATTAATCTTCTTTATGTCTAATATATATGTTTTCATAAACATAGCTCTTTTAAGATCTATATCTATATCATAATTAATATCACTTATATTATATTTTTTTCTATAATATGTATTTCTCATATTACGAAGTTTGTTTTTAGCACCAATATTTGAATAATGAGCATTTACATTATATCCATATAAAGCAATACCTATTCTAAATCCATTAGCAAAATCAAGTTTATCATGATTTAATAAACTATTTGAATTATATAAATGAACTATTTTAATACTATTTAAATCTATATCTTTAGTTATTTTTTTAAAATTAGATATTTGATTATCCCAATTTTTATCAAATATACCTGTAGTAGCTAAATGAGTATATATACCTTCTAATTCTATAAATTTATTTTCATTGATTAATTTATAACACTCACTAACTTCATCTTTGTTTTTAAAACCAAGTCTATTCATACCACTGTCTATTTTAATATGAACTTTGATTTTATTATTTAATACACTTATTAATTCTTTTAGATAACTTAGTGAATGTATAGTAATAGTTATATTATTTTTAATAGCTAAATCTATATCATCTATTAAAATTGGTTGCATACATAAAACAGGTATATCTTTACTATACTTTCTTATTTCTAATGCTTCGCTGATATATGAAACAGCTATATAGTTAATACCACCTTTAATAAAACTATTAACCACTTTATATCCATGACCATAAGCATTAGATTTTAATACACCTATTCTATATTTATAATCTTTAAACTTTTCACAAATACTTTTAGCATTATATTCTAAGTTCTTTAAACTAATAATAACTTCTGTTTGCTTTTTATTCATGCTTCTCCTTAATTAAATGAAATTTTTTTAGTAATCTATTTACATATTCACGACCAAATACATCAGATAAATTTCCATTTTTATATATTACAAATAAGTATAAACACATACCTAATAATCCATGAACAATTAATGAAATAAATGAAGTTAAATAATTATATTCATATTTAATAAATATCTTAGATAATAAGACTGGTACTAATAAACATACAAATGGTAATAATGTTTTAACTAATGTTTTTAATACATTTTTATAATTAAAATTTAAATTCTTTCTTAAATATATTAATGACATACTAATAGATACTGTATATCCTATACAAGTTGCTAATGAAGTACCTATAAATGATGGTAATCCAAGTTTATGTAACAATAATATCATTGGAATATCCATACATGCATTTGTAAGTAAACCAATAAATGTATTTAAATAAATAGTTTTAAACTTTTTCATTGCTTGTAAACTACTAGTTAAAACAGCATTAACACTAAAGAATACATGTATAATAGCGGTTGTTTTTAAAATTAATGGTCCATATTCACTATTACCATAAAAAATGAAATATGCTTCATTTGAAAGTAAGAATAATAATGTAGCCATTGGAATAGTTATTATTAATACAGTAGATATTGCTTGATTAACTTTTTCCATTACATTTTTATAATCTTTACATACAAAATATGATGTAACATGAGGAATAATATTAGTTGTTAATGCAACTGAAATAGCTGCTATTACTGCACATATTTTAGGAGACCAAGTAGATAATATACTTGATATAGTTTCAGCTGTTAAAGTATTATAACCAACCATATTTAAACCTTTAATGATTAATTTAATATCTATTAAAGTATATAAATTATCTGTTACAGCTATTATTACAAGTGGAATACAATATGTAAGAATCTTTTTAGCAAGAGTCATATTACTAATATTGTTTCTCTTATCAGATAATGGAAAAGCTTTCTTATTATTTGATATTTTTCTTCTTAAATATACATATGCAAATAAACCTCCAAAGAAAGTACCTGAAAGAGCAATACTAACTCCTATTGGAATACTACTTTTATATATTTTAATAGAGACATAAGATCCTAAAATAACTACTAATATTCTAACTACTTGTTCAATTACTTGAGCAAAACTAGTAGAAGAAATATATTTATGTCCTTGTAAATAACCACGTAATACACTTAAAAATGGAATTATTAATAAACAAAATGATATAGATTTAATAACTAAAGATACATCTTCAATACTATGACCATCTGTTTTATTAGATAAAATAAATTTTGCTAAGAAATCACTTCCAAAAAATACTAAACTGAAAGATACAATAGCTAATATTAAAACCATATATTTTCCAACTTTGTAACTTCTTTCCTTAGCATCATACATTTCAAGTGATAAATATTCACTAATAATCATACTCATTGCAACAGGAATACCTGCTGTACTAATATTTAAAAATAAATTATATATACTATAAGCATAACTATATAAAGTACCACCATCTTCTCCAACTATTCTATAAAATGGTATAACATATACTGCTCCTAAAACTTTAATAAATATAAGAGCAAGACTAGCTATTAAAGTACCTTGTATAAAACTATTTTTCTTAAGTTTTTTATCCATAATTAAAACAACTCCACTATTAATATTCTAACATATATGCATATAAAAAAGAAGTTATTTCTCTAACTTCTTATATTATATATTTCTAGAGTTTTTTATTTTTTCAATACTTTCCCAAGCTTCATCAATATGTTTATTAAACATATTCATATATTCTTCTCCACGAATACTAAATTCAAATTCATAGCGATTATAAAATGTAAATGAATCAGGTATCTCATCAATTGTTTTACTAATAAATGTAATAAAATCTTCTTTACTTTTAGCCATAGCATCATATTGTCCTAAATTATATAATTCAATATTTGTTTCTTTGTATTTTTCAATATTGATATGTACTAGAAAAGCACTTACTTCTCTCATAACATTTGATAATCCATCCCTTAAATTAAATAAACTTTTATCAGCACCTTTTGCTAATAAATTTATTAAATCTAAATTATTTATAAATTTCATTATCTCTTCTTCACTAGCATATCTTTTTAAATCTTCTATCAAGGAATGCAAATCAGCTCTCATATAATATGATTGCATTTTATCTTTTCCAATAACGTTTTCAAGTAATCTAGCATTATTAATAAAATATCCATGAAAATTATCATTTTCATCTTTTACAAAATATTTTTCACATAAATATTGAGTATATCCCTCATTTAATCCTTCTCCAAAATATTTTTTATTTTTAGGATCGACCTGAGAAAAACCACTATATGTTATTCCATCTTTTACAATAGTACTACATAAATGAAGTAATTCATGAGGTAAATAAACTGGCAAATTATCAAAATGATATACTATTACTTTATTTTCATCAAACCAATAAGCAGCAGCTGTATGATTCATTTTATATTTTGATTTATTACTAAGATCTGCATAATCTTCAATAGAAAATGTATTTAAATTATTGTGCATAATATTTAGTGATTTTTCATCAAAATTTTGCTTAACTACCTCTAGGAAATTTGTAACATCACTTCTATATTTTTCTTTTATTTTATTTATATCAAAACTATCAATTTGTTTTACAACATCAGGTGAAAATTTTACTTCCTTTATATTAGCAGGAAGTTTTGCATTTAAATATATTTCATTATCTTGTTTTATAATAAATGTTTTTACAATTGGAGCTGCAAAAATAATACAACTAAAACCAATAAGTATCATTTCTGCTAAAGAAGCTGCATCATTCATTTCTATCACCTAAAATCTTTTCTACTTCTGATTTAATTAAATTAAATTCATTTTCATCAGTAATTTCTATTAATTTAGTTTTAGAATTATTATCAAATATACAAATATAAAAATTATTTTCATTATTAATAGTCTTTTTACCGTCTGTATAAACTATATATTGTTTATTAGTAATACTAGATTTATATATTAGTATTACATCATATTCAATAGTTGTTCCATCATCTAAAACAATCTCCATTTTATTCATATAAACACCTCTATATTTCTATAATATCACATACTTCATCCTTTTTAGAAACTAATATATCAATATCTTTTCTAATTGCATCTCTATTTACCTTATATGCTAGTTCATATGTATTATCATTTTCAGATATATGCATCAAACAAATAATTTTAGTGTTATCACCAATAAATCTATTTAAATACATAGCACATTCTTCATTTGATAAGTGTCCCATATCACCTATATTTCTTATCTTAGTCATTTCATCTTTAGAACCATTCATTTCCATTTCAACATCATGATTACTTTCAAATAAATAAACTTGTCTATTCATAAAATATTTATGATATTTTGAATGAATCATTCCAGTATCAGTTATATATGCTAATGAATTATCTTTAGTTTCAAATATAAAACCAAAACCTTTTTTATCATGACTAATTGGTACTTTAATTAATTTAATATCACCAATTGAATCTATATCATCAATAAATTCATAATTCTCTAATAAGTCTGATTTACCATATTCATTAAATGTATCTTTTGATATATATATTTTAGTATTATAAACTCTATTAAATGAATGAATACTTTTAACATGATCACTATGGGCATGAGTTACTATTATAAAATCTATATCATCACCTGTAACACCTAAATCATATAATTGATTTTTAATATAGTTAAATCCAAGTCCTGCATCTATTAAAAACTTTTTATCTGATAGTTCCACATATGTGCAGTTTCCACTACTACTACTTCCAAGTACTACTATTTTCATAATTCACCTATAAATCAAATAATGAAAGTTGTGATGATTCACTCATTCCGTCAAATATACCCATTGCTCTCATTTTATCTACTAAAGTTTGAGAAACTTTGCATCTATTTTGAAAATCTTCAATACTAATAAATGGTTTCTTTTTAGCTTCATTTTCTATATTCATTGCAACTGTTTCTCCTAAACCATCTATTGTAATAAATGGAGGTATTATAGTTTTATCATCTGCTACATCAAATATTTTACCTTTACTCTTATATAAATCAAATTTAGCTATTTTAATACCTCTTGCTGCCATTTCAAGAGCAACATTTAAACATTCTTTTATACCAGATTCTTTATTAGTTGCATCAAAACCTTTTTCTTTTATTTCTATTAATCTATTCTTAATAGCATCATATCCACCTATCATAGAATCTATATCAAAATCAGTTGCTTTTGTAGTAAACCATGATGAATAGAAATAAACAGGCATATGAACTTTATACCATGCTATTCTAAATGCACTAGTTACATATGCTGCAGCATGTGCTTTAGGGAACATGTATTTAATTTTTTGACATGAATCAATAAACCAATCTTCTATACCAGCATCTTCCATAGTTTTTCTATGTTCTTCCCAAGTAGCTTTATCCTTAGAAGCTTTACCTTTACGAACAAATTCCATTATTTTAAATGCTTTTATTGGTTCTAAACCTTTATACATCAAATAAACCATAATATCATCACGGCACCCAATAACCTCTTTAAATGGCACTTTTATATTACCATCTGCATCAGGTGTACATAAATCTCTTGCATTACCAAGCCATACATCAGTACCATGTGAAAGACCTGATATTTTTACAAGTTCTGCAAATGTAGTTGGTTTAGTTTCATTAACCATACCAATTGTAAAATTAGTACCAAACTCAGGTATTCCAAGAGTTCCTGTAGGACACATAATTTCATCATTAGTTACTCCAAGTACTTCAGTACTTGAGAATATACTCATTGTATCTTTATCATCCATAGGTACATCTGTAACATTAGTATGACTTTGATCTTGTATTTGTCTTAATTGAGTAGGATCACTATGTCCTAAAATATCTAATTTTAATAAATCTTCTTCTAATGAATGGTAATCAAAGTGTGTTGTTCTCCATGCAGAATTAACATCATCTGCTGGATATTGGAATGGAGTAAAATCAGATACTTCCATATAATCTGGAACTACAACAATACCTCCTGGGTGTTGTCCTGTAGTTCGCTTAACACCAGTGATTCCGATAGCAAGTCTTTCAATTTCAGCATTACTTTTATTAATAATACCTTTATCTTCAAAATATCCTTTAACAAAACCATATGCTGTTTTATCTGCTACTGTACCAATAGTACCTGCTCTATATACATTATCTACTCCAAATAATACTTTTGTATATTCATGAGCACTTGCTTGATTTAAATCAGAGAAGTTTAAATCTATATCTGGTACTTTATCAGCATTAAATCCTAAGAAAGTTGCAAATGGCATATCTTGTCCATCTTTAATCATTAATGTCTTACAAAAAGGACATTTCTTATCTGGTAAATCAAACCCACTAGAATATTTTGATCCAAGTGATGATCCATCTTCATCATCAAAAACACTGTGTTTACATTTAGGGCATCTATAATGAGGTGGTAATGGATTAACTTCTGTAATTCCCATTAATGTAGCAACAAAGCTACTTCCTACAGAACCTCTACTACCAACTATATATCCATCATCATTAGAGTGTTTAACTAATCTTTGAGCAATCAAATATATAGGATCAAATCCTCCACCTATAATACCACCAAGTTCTTTTTTAACTTTTTTATTTATAGCTTCTTCAGATTGTTCCCCATCTTCTTCTGTCCATTTACTTAAAACTAAATCTTTAACTATTTCTTTTACTTTATCAAACCCAGATACTAAAGTTTCATGAACATTTTTAAATGTTTCATTTATTATCTCTTCTTCAGTTAATTTTGGTTTTTCTTCCTTAATTTTGTTATACCAATAATTATATACTACATCTCCATATAATTCTTTAGATATTCTTTCTTCAATATTTTGAGGAAGTGGATTACCATATAAGTTTTCTGCAGTATTAAATACTAAATCAGTAACTACTCTAGGGCAATCTAAATAACTCTTACCATCATCAGCTTTAACCCTAGGTGAATATGGTATACCGTGAGTATCAATTATTACTTCAATATCACTAACCATATCAGCTATTTTATTTGTATTTTCTACAACTATTTCATATGCTAAATCTTTATCTAAGAAATCAAAATCTTTAAGCATTTCTTCTGTAGTTCTAAAATGTTGTGATGGTATATTCTTAATATCATTTTTAGCAAGTGGATGTCTTCCTCCACCAGGTACCTTTTGATTAACTATAATTTCTCTATATATTTTATCTTCCCTTGTAAAATGGTGAACATCTCCAGTAGCAACAATTATTTTACCTGCTGATATAGTAGCATCAATTATCTTTTTAATATGATTTTTAAGTTCTAATGCGTTTACAAAATCACCAAGTTGTAATAAATGATCATATACTTCTGGTGGTTGTACTTCTACATAATCATAGAAATTAATTATATTTGTAAGTTCTTCTCCATCTTTGCTTCTAGATTCTATAAATACTTCACTTTCATAACAACCACTACCAATTAATATATCTTCTCTAAGTTCATTTAATTTACTTCTTAAAATTCTAGGTGTTTTATATAAATATGTAGTATTAGCTAAACTTATTATTTTAAATAAATTTTTAAGTCCATTTCTATTTAAAGCAATAGCATTAAAATGATAAGTTCTACCAAATTTATACATTTCTTCTTTAGGCACTAATCTTTCTAGGGATGCTATTGTATCATAATTTTGACCAATTAATTTCTTAAGCATTTTATCAAATACTAAAGCTGTTCCTTCTGCATCATAATCTGCTCTATGATGTGCTTCTTCATCAAATGGAACATCATATCTTTTAACTAAAGCAGATAAACTATGTTTAGCAAATCCAGTATCTAAAGCTCTAGATAATTCTAATGTATCTATAACTGTATTAGTAAAATCTCCTAAATCATTTCTTTTCATAGATGCTTCTATAAATGAAATATCAAATTTAGCATTATGAGCTACCATAGGAGCATCCCCTGCCCATTCTAAGAATCTCTTAGTAACATTCTTTTCATTATCTGCATCTTTAAGCATAGCATCAGTAATTAATGTTAGTTCAGTAATCTTTTTAGGTAATTTACGTCCTGGGTTTATAAATTCATCAAATCTATCTATAATTTTTCCATCTTTAATTTTAACTGCTCCAATTTCAATCATTACATCTCCTGATGCAGCATTAAAACCAGTTGTTTCTGTATCAAAAACAACAAATGTAGTTCCTTCTAATTCTTTATCACTAGGTCTTACAACAATAGAAACAGTATCATCAACTAGTGTTAATTCTACTCCATATAAGCCTTTAAATTTTTTATTTGGATCTTCTTGTTTTTTATTATATGAACTTATTAATTGATAACATATTGGAAATGCTTGGCATCCATTATGATCAGTAATAGCAACAGCTTTATAACCCATATCTATACATCTACTTATAAGCTCACAAGTGTGATCAGTTAAATTTAATTTAGTAACAGCATCCATTTGACTCATCATAGTATGAGCATGTAATTCTACTCTCTTTACTGGAGCATCATCTACTATTTTAGTTTCTTCTTTAAAATATGTTTCTATATCATTAGGATTAAATTCAAAATCATTACTCTTTTCATTATATTTAATATACCCTTTAAACTTATACCAATTACCAGATTTAAGTTTAGACATTAAAAAGTCAAATTCTTCTTTTTTACGAGTAAATATTTTAGAAACTATACTATCAGTATAATCAGTTAATTTAAGAGT
>JAEEGL013455074.1_pt1 | contig 19065 bp, 20 predicted proteins | sample 9134231 | NCBI WGS metagenome assembly JAEEGL01 (sample SAMN16246548, study PRJNA631951) | gut metagenome | biome: gut microbiome; feature: rumen; material: fiber-attached | host: Bos | place: Iran: Karaj | collected 2018-10 | reverse complement strand
TTACCGGACTTACCATTGGTGGCGTAAAGGAATAAGATGTATTCGGTTGTGATAGGCATATATAATACTTAAATACAAAATCGGCGCGTATGCGCCGATTTTTATATGGTATAATTGAGAATATGTTAAGAGAATATCAGAACTATATTTTTGACTTATATGGAACGTTGCTGGATATATCCACGGATGAACACAATAAGCATATGTGGAGAGTCATGCGTGATTTTTACAATGTCTATGGATGTGTCTGGAAGAGAAAGAGACTGAGAGATGCCTTTTTTCTTTTTGACTCGGGAGAACGCCAGAGATTGCGCGTTCAGACGGGAGTAAAACGTCCTGAGATAAAGCTGGAGAGAGTCTTTGCCAGGCTTTTATTTGAGGGATGTCCTCATTATGCCTGCAGCATGTCCATCGGCGGAATACGAGTCGATGACCTCAGAAAGCGTTATGAGACAGACATAGAGGGTGTGATATCTGAAGTGTCTCAGAGTGACTGGGTTGTGGCCGCTGCTAATTTGTTCAGGGTAAGTTCCAGAGATTATATTCATCCCTATGAGGATACGATAGAGACACTTAAGGCGCTGAGGCAGAGAGGTAAGAAGGTATATCTTTTATCCAATGCGGCGAAGATATTTACAATGCCGGAGATAGAAGCAACAGGCCTGGCCGAATGCTTTGATAAGATGTATATTTCATCCGATTATGGTATCATGAAGCCGGAGAAAGAGTTTTTACAGATATTGCTTGATGAAGAGGCTTTAGATCCATCACAGACAGTGATGGTGGGCAATGAGATATCCTCCGACGTAGCCGTTGCCATAAGATGCGGTGTACACGGGATATATCTTAATACAGCCGGATGGTCGATAAATAAAGCAGAGAAGACTATCGAAAAGCTCAGAAAAGAGGAGAACACTGACAGTAGAATTAACACGGATATCATATTATCCGGCAGGATCAGTGAACTGTTGATATCATGAATGTCTTTTGGAAAATCATCAAGATACTTGCTGCCATATTGGCCCTGATACTTATGTGTATCGGGTTGTATACTTTTGTGCCTTCTTTTAAGGATGGGCTGGACAGTCTGATCACAGGAAAAAAAGTCACGACAGATGATGATGGAGTAAGCCCGTCTACATCTGATCCGGAAGCGGAGCATATGGAGCCGTATTCAATTCCGGTGCAGAATAATGAAGAACCAGAAGAGAATTTCGATGTGACATATGTTGAACCTGTTATTCCGAGAGAATACTTATCTTCCGATATTGATACCGGATATATAGTACCTCCGGAAGAAGAGATATTCATTCCGGATGAGCTGAAGCTTCGTATCGGCGGACTTGAATCCATTACGCCGGATATTAAGAAACTTACAGATGAGAAAGCCAAAGAGCTTGAAGATGAACTGACATATGGCGATGTAGGTGACGGTCTTGAATTTGATCCGCTCATGTATCCGTATTACCAGATGCTTGATGATCAGTCAAAGCATCTGTATCGACAGATATTTGCCAATGCAAGGGCGCTTAACGATCATTTTAAAGCAGTAGAGACCAATGTTACCGGAACGCAGCTTAACAATGCATTCGTAGCGGTGTTTAATGATCATCCCGAACTGTTCTATCTTGATACGAAGTTCAGTGCAGGATATCGTAAGAACGGTAACTGTCTTGAGATCAGAGAATACTACAATTCTCTGGCAGACAATATCGGAGCGACAAGCGCGCAGTTTGAAGAAGCTGCTCAGTCTGTCAAAAATGCAGCACCGACATCTCCTGAGGAATATGAAAAAGCAGTACATGATTCTTTGGCGGAGATGAATGAATATTCATTGGGGGCGCCATACAACCAAAGTGCTTACAGCGCGCTGGCGGCCGGATCCACCGTATGTGCAGGTTACTCCAGAGCCTTTCAGTATGTCATGCAGCTGGCAGGGATACCGTGTTATTACTGTTCGGGATATGCAGGAGAATCCCATGCGTGGAATATCATATGCCTTGATGATGAGTTCTATAATGTGGATGTTACCTGGGATGATACCGATCCGGGACATAATTACGATTGGTACAATAAGACGGATGCTGATTACGCCACTACTCATATGAGAAAAGGACTGTCGGTATATCTGCCACCGTGTGGTGGTACGAAATATGCCGATGTGAACGAAGAGCAACAGGAACCCGTTGAAGAGGAGCCCGAGGAAGAACCGCCTCAGGACAGAATATATCTGATACAGGTGTATTAGACAGAAAGGAAGCATATGAAAAAGTTTATCTCATGGAATGTCAATGGGCTTAGAGCATGCAGAGAGAAGGGATTTGAAGATGCTTTTAAAAATCTGGACGCAGATATATTCTGCCTTCAGGAGACAAAGCTGCAGGAAGGACAGATAGACATAGCCTTTGACGGTTATTACGATTATTGGAATTATGCGGAAAAGAAGGGCTACTCAGGTACGGCGATTTTTACAAAAGAAGAACCATTAAATGTGACTAATGGGATCGGTGTGGATATACACGATCACGAAGGAAGAGTGATCACTCTCGAATATCCTGATTATTATTTTATTACAGTATATGTGCCCAATTCACAGGATGAACTGAAAAGACTTGACTACAGAATGACATTTGAAGATGATTTTCTGGCTTATATAAAGGGGCTGGAGAAGAAGAAGCCCGTCATCTATTGCGGAGACCTGAATGTGGCTCATAAGGAGATAGATTTAAAGAACCCTAAGACAAACCGCCACAATGCCGGATTTACCGATGAAGAACGAGGGAAGTTCCAAAATATCATGGACAGTGGGTTCATAGATACTTACAGATATTTCTATCCGGATAAGGAACAGATATATTCATGGTGGAGTTATCGTTTCCATGCCAGGGAGAAAAACTCGGGCTGGCGTATAGACTATTTTATCACTTCCGGCTCATTGGCCGATAAGCTTAAAGGAGCCAATATTCATACGGATATCTTCGGCTCGGATCATTGTCCGGTAGAGCTGGATATAGATATCTGATGCATGTATTGGGATTAAGGATAAGATGCTGCAGGATGAACTGGTCAAACTGAATAATTCCGATGAATATCCGATGCATATGCCGGGGCACAAGAGGCGCGGCACGGGGACGGCTCTGGATGCGGCATATTCTATGGACATTACCGAGATCGAAGGTTATGACAATCTCTATGATGCTCATGGAATACTGCGAAGTGCCATGGATTACGCAGCGCATGTGTATGATTGTCCGTATACATATTATCTGGTAAACGGAGCCACTGCAGGTATACATATATCGATATGCGCAGTTGCGGATATGTACAGAGATGACGGTGCCTGGCAAAGGAACAGGATACTGATGGCGGCCAATTGCCACAGATCCGTTACAGCCGCAGCAAAGATTGCACGTATCGGGATCGATCATATTGAGCCTGAAATGATAAAGATCACCACAGATTCAGAACAAAGCGCAAGGATCTGCGGTGGAATATCAGCAGAAGAACTGGAAAACAGACTGAGAACGGCTGAAGAAGAAAAGCAGCGTTACATCGCGGTAGTGATCACCTCACCTACATATGAAGGTGTGATATCAGATGTATCAGTGCTGGCGGATATATGTCATGATCACGACACAATATTGATCGTGGATGAGGCTCACGGAGCACATCTTGATCTCAGTGACAGATACCCGGATGGAGCGTTGAAAGCCGGAGCGGATATAGTGATCCACAGTACGCATAAGACGCTTGCTGCAATGACGCAGACGGCAATATTACATGCGCAGGGCAATTTGGTTGACATAACAAGAATAGAGGAATTCTGGTATGCTCTTCAGACAAGCTCTCCTTCCTACGTATTGATGGCCAGTATAGATAATGCGCTTCATCACATAAAAGAAAACGGGGCTATGGTTGCCGAACACCTGGCCATGACGGATATACTTCGTAAAAGGCTGACAGGAGTGAAAGGGCAGGAAGGCTTAAAGCGCCTGCGACTGCTTGTTTTGGAGGATGTGTGCGGATATAAGACAGTTAAGGGATATGACCCGTGCAAAGCGGTTGTTTTTACAAGTGGAAGCGGGATTGACGGATATACGTTGCAGCGGATACTGTTAGATGATTATCACATTCAGATGGAGCTTGCATCGGATGATCATATTCTCGGTATCAGCACATATATGGATACAAGGGATGGCTTGGAACGATTTGCAGACGCATTGCTTGAAATAGATGACAGATTAGATTCGGGATATTATAATATGGTTAGCGAATCTGAAAGGGGAAGATCGTTACAATCATATAAGGGTATGCGATCGGATAAAAAAGAAGCGTATGCTCCCTGTATTCCCCAATAATCCGAATGAGAGGAATCAAAATGGGTAAGATATTCTGTCTGATGGGTAAAAGCGCATCAGGCAAGGACACTATATACAGGCAGTTACTATTGGCTGAAGAGCTGAAGCTTAAAAAAGTGGTGCCTTATACCACGCGTCCCATCAGAGAGAGGGAAAAAGATGGGGTTCAGTACTATTTCGTTGATGAAGACAGGATGCGCGAGCTCGAGGCTGAGGGCAGGATAATAGAGTTAAGATCATATGATACGGTGCATGGGATATGGTATTATTTCACCGTGGATGATTCACAGGTTGATCTTGAGAACAATGACTATCTCATTATAGGAACTCCGGAATCCTATATTTCTTTCAGAGAGTATTATGGACAGGACAGAGTTGTGCCTATATATATTGAGCTGGATGATGGCGTGAGGCTTCAGAGAGCGCTTAACAGAGAGAATGGGCAGAAAGAGCCCAAGTATGAGGAGATGTGCCGCAGATTCTTAGCTGATGCTGCAGATTTCAGTGAAGAGAAATTACAGGCAGCAGGTATAGACAATCGTTTTCCCAATGATGATCTGGCCGTGTGCATCGGTAATATTACGGATTTCATCATGAGTACCGGGCGGTGATAAGTAACCGCGGAGACGGCCTATGGATATCAAAGTCAACAATATGACACCTGTCCAGCAAGTGGATACTCCCAAGGAGACACCCCAGGCTGATGGCAGTTTTAAGTTCATTCTGGCAAGTCAGATCCCCGAAGCGGAGCTGCAGGAGAAGTTATCCCTGATGATGGAAGAGATCACCATGCAGGGTGATAAGCTTGCCAAGCACAGAGATATCAAAGATATGCGCAAATACAGAACTCTTATCAAAGAGTTCATGAATGAGGTCATATCAAGATCTCATGAATTTTCCAGAGAGAATTTCTTGGACAGGCGCGGAAGACACAGAGTATATGGTATAATAAGACTTGTAGATGAGACCTTGGATGAGTTGGCTCAGGAGCTTATGAAGGATGAGAAGGACAATATATCCATTTTGAGCAAGATAGGAGAGATTCGGGGCTTGTTGCTGGATATTTTTACGTAGAATATACGTTACTGGAAATTGACGTGACTTGGAGGTTATAGATGGCCGGATTTGCAGACATAATCGGACAGGATAAGATTGTTGAACATCTTAAGAACGTTTTGGCCGGTGATAAGGTATCGCATGCTTATATCATCAACGGGGAGAGATACTGTGGTAAGGAATTCATAGCAAAGGTATTTGCGCGCGCACTTCTGTGTACGGAAGACGGTGTGGATCCATGTGATGAATGTGCTTCCTGCAAGCAGACCCTTGCCGGGACCAATCCTGATCTGGTATTTGTTACGCATGAGAAGCCCAATGTGATATCAGTGGACGATATCAGAGAACAGGTGGGAGGCACCATCTCGGTCAAGCCTTATTCGGGCGGACGTCGAGTATATATTATCAGTGAATCCGAGAAGATGAACAGCAATGCCCAGAATGCATTGCTTAAGACTTTGGAAGAACCACCGGAGTACGCTGTATTAATATTGCTTACAGATAATCTCGGTGCACTTCTTCCGACCATACAGAGCAGATGCGTAGTGCTAAATATGAAGCCTGTTTCTGACAGTCTGGTCAAGGAATTCCTGATGAAAGAAGTAGGCATCCCCGATTACAGAGCGGAGATATGTGCTGCTTTTGCCAGAGGTAATATAGGTAAGGCCAAAATACTGGCCAGATCCGAAGAGTTTGAGAAGATCAAGGATGATGCCATAGCTATGCTTAAGCACATCCATGAGATGGATATAAGTGAGCTGAACCAGACGATAAAGCAGATGAATGAGTATAAGCTTGAGATCAGCGATTTTTTGGATATCATCGCCGTGTGGTACAGGGATGCGTTGCTGTTTAAGGCCACCAATGATGCCAATCATTTGATATTCAGAGACGAATTTCAGAATATCAAGCGTACAGCGTCAAGAAGTACCTACGAGGGCATAGAGAATATACTGAGTGCCCTTGACAATGCAAAAAAGAGAGTGGCGGCCAATGTCAATTTTGACCTGACCATGGAACTTCTTCTGCTCTCGATCAAGGAGAATACCGATAATTAGCATGCAAAGCATGTAATATATATTTGTGAGGTTGATAGATTATGGTAAAGATAATAGGTGTCAGATTCCGTACTGCGGGTAAGATATATTTCTTTGATCCCAAGGATTATGATCTTAAGAGAGGTGATCATGTAATAGTTGAGACTGCCAGAGGAGTGGAATACGGAACGGTAGTCGGGTCCCCGAGAGAGGTTCCGGACGATCAGGTGGTACAGCCGCTTAAAGAAGTCATCAGGATAGCCACCCCCAAGGATGATGAGCAGGAGGCCAAGAACAAGGAGAAAGAAAAAGAAGCATTTAAGATCTGTCTTGAGAAGATAGCCAACAGGGGTCTTGAGATGAAGCTCATAGATGCGGAATATACGTTTGACAATAATAAAGTTCTGTTTTATTTTACGGCAGATGGAAGGGTGGATTTCAGAGAGCTTGTCAAGGACCTTGCCAGTGTTTTCAGAACACGTATAGAACTTCGACAGATCGGAGTCAGGGATGAGACCAAGATACGCGGTGGTATAGGTATATGCGGCAGACCATTATGCTGTCATACACATCTGTCGGATTTTATTCCCGTGTCCATCAAGATGGCAAAAGAGCAGAACTTGTCGCTTAATCCGACCAAGATATCCGGCGTATGCGGCAGATTAATGTGTTGTCTTAAGCACGAAGAAGATACATACGAGGCTATCAATAAAAAACTTCCCGGCGTAGGCGATTATGTGACTACTCCCGATGGACTTAAGGGTGAAGTGGCAAGTGTCAATGTATTGAGAGAACTTGTTAAAGTCGTGGTAGAGGAAGGCGATGAAAAAGAGATTCATGAGTACCACGCAGACGAACTTAAGTTCAAGAAGAGACACAGGAAAGAGAAACAGCTTTCCGAGGAAGAGTTAAAAGAACTTGCACTGCTTGAGAAGCAGGATAAGTCCCAGGGACTTGATGGATGATACATAGAGACTGTTAAGTGGGAGTGCTGCATAAGTACTCCCTTTAATGTATAAGAGCTTATGAGAGAAGTAAACGGTGTCATTATACATGACAATGAGAGAATAGATGATTTGCAATATAAGGGACTGATGCTTATTCAGGATCCGGAGAGTTTTTGTTTTGGGATAGATGCGGTCCTTTTGGCCAATTATGCCAAGGCTTTTGCGGGAGATACAGTAGTGGATATGGGTACGGGTACCGGAGTGATCCCGATACTTATGTCCGGTAAGACTGAAGCGGGAAAACTGATAGGAATAGACATTCAGGAAAAAAGTGTCGAAATGGCGGGAAGAAGTGTGGCCCTTAATGGCCTGCAGGAAAGAGTTGAGATAAGAAAGGAAGATATATGCAGTCTTCCGGACTCTTTTCCAAAAGGATCTGTGGATGTTGTAACGTGTAATCCCCCGTATATGATAGAAGATCATGGTTTGAAAGGGGACACGGATGCCAAGACAATAGCCAGACACGAAGTGTTATGTAAACTTGACGATGTGGCAAAAGCAGCATCATCCATGCTTAAGACCGGTGGATATTTCTATATGATCCACAGACCGTTTCGGCTGGCCGAGATCATGGTTAAGCTTGTATCGTACCATTTGGAACCGAAACGCATGAGATTGGTGTATCCATATGTAGACAAGGAGCCCACAATGGTGCTCATTGAAGCAAGGCGTGACGGCAAGTCGAGAGTAACGGTGGAAAAGCCGCTCATAGTATATGAGCGCCCGGGTGTATATACACAGGATCTATTGGAGTATTATGGACAGAACTGAAAGACTGACATATCCGGATATGGCAAAAGGCATAGGTATCATACTTGTTCTTTTTGGACATCTCGCTTATACAGGAGAATATGTCAGAGTATGGATATCTTCTTTTCATATGCCTTTGTTTTTTGTGATAGCGGGTATCACTATGTCACTTGGCAAGTCGGATGTGGGAGATACGAAGACACGTATATACAAAAGATACAGAGGACTTGTCATACCATATCTGTGGTTTTCGGTTCTGTATTTCTTTATTGACATAGGCAATCTGTATATTCACAAGATAGACATGCATACATTTATAGTGAATGCCATATCTTCGGTGACATTTTACGGCAAATCGGTGATGTGGTTTATGACGGCACTTTTCCTATCCCAGATGGCGCTTATTCTTCTTCAGAAAAAGATATGTGATACATATGTATTTCTAGGCGCTATCATTATTGCGGTCATATCATATTTCTGTTCGCTTAGGCTGGCGGTATTATACAACATGTATATTGATTCACTTCTTATTACTTCGCTCATCAATGTGCTTAAGACATTTGCAAGAGCCGGAATAGTACTGCCCTTTGTGGCACTTGGCTATTACGGCAAAAAGGTGCTTGATAAGGCCGGATTCTTTGCCGGACCATTTTATATAAGACTGGCACTTGGAATCGGTCTGCTGATCATCAACATATATATTGCCATAGCTAACTGGTCGGTGGACACGAATAATATGGTTCTGGGCAATCCGGTTTTATACTATCTGGGAAGTATCACAGGAAGTCTGGCAATAATATTCATATGCAGTTCGATAAGAATAAATACAGACAGGTTCTTTGTGTTTACGCCGCTTATATATGTCGGGAAGAATTCCCTTGTTATTATGGCGATACATCTGGATCTGTATGTGTTGTGGGCAGGACTTCAGGCAGGGAAACTGGTATACAGATATGTCAGATGGATGCCGGCACTTACGATTACCACTGTGATTATCACGCTTATACTGGGCAGTATCGCAGCGTATGTGATAAACAGATTCTTTCCCTTTGTATTGGGAAAGCCGTTTGATAAGAACCGCGCTGAAATTTTCAGGCGTCGGTCCGGAAAGAGGATAGGATGACAGGAACGTTATATCTGTGTGCAACACCAATAGGCAACCTCTCCGATATGTCGCCGAGGATCATAGAGACACTGCGTTCGGTGGATCTTATAGCTGCCGAGGATACCAGGAACAGTATTAAGCTACTCAATCATTTTGAGATCAATACGCCCATGACCAGCTATCATGAGCATAATAAAGCGGAAAAAGGAAGGACGCTTATAGATAAACTCAAGTCGGGCCTTAGCGTCGCTCTCATCACGGACGCCGGAACACCAGCCATATCTGATCCGGGAGAATTGCTTGTGGCCATGTGTCATAAGGAGGGAATTCCGGTGACATCACTTCCTGGACCGGCGGCGCTCATAGTCGCCCTTACTCTATCAGGACTGCCCACAAGAAGATTCTGCTTTGAAGCATTTCTTCCGGCAGACAAAAAGGAGAGAAGCCGGATCCTTAAGGAATTATCGAAAGAGACCCGTACTATTATCCTGTATGAAGCGCCTCATCATCTGATCTCCACGCTTAAAGAACTAAAAGATGCATTGGGTGACAGAAGGATGACGATATGCAGGGAACTTACCAAAAAATTCGAGACTGTAATGCCTATGTCAATTGATATGGCGCTTGAGTATTATGAGACCAACGAGCCCAGGGGTGAATATGTACTTGTTATAGAAGGCATGGATCCCGATATCATAGAGCGCGCAAGGCAGTCAAAGTATGCGGATATTTCCATAGAAGAACACATGAAGATATACGAAGGCGAAGGAATGGACAGTAAGACTGCCATGAAGAACGTGGCAAAGGACCGCGGGATATCCAAAAGAGAGGTTTATCAGGCAATATTATCTTTGAAAAAATAGGGAATAGTGGTAAAATAATGCTTGTTATATTGTTTTTTATGAAGCAACGGAGGAATGTATTATGAAAAAGTTGATAGCGATTACAGCAGCGCTTGCCATGACGGCAGCCCTGGCAGCATGCGGAAGCAAGCCTATTGAGAATACGGTATTTTCGGCAGATGACCTTCCCGGCAAGAGCATTGGAGTTCAGCTTGGAACTACAGGCGACATATATGCCAGTGATTATGAGGAAGAGGGTTCCAAGATCGAGAGATACAATAAGGGAGCTGACGCTATTCAGGCTCTTAAGCAGGGCAAGGTGGACTGCGTGATCATAGATGAGCAGCCTGCTAAGGCGTTTGTAGCCAAGAACAGTGACCTTACGATCCTTGATGAGGAGTTTGCTCTTGAGGAATATGCAATCTGCCTGTCAAAGGAGAATAAGGAACTCACCGAGAAGATCAATACAGCACTGGGCGAACTCATCGCTGACGGTACACTTGATCAGATCATTGCCAACTATATTGGAGATGATACCAAGGGAACATGTCCTTATGTGTCACCCGCAGATGTTGATCGTAGCAATGGTACCCTTGTTATGGCCACCAATGCAGCATTTGAGCCTTATGAGTTCTATTCTGATCAGAAGATCGTAGGTATTGATGCTGAGATGGCCCTGGCACTTTGTGATAAGCTTGGTTATGAGTTAAAGATCGAAGATATGGAGTTTGATTCGATCATCAACGCCGTAACAAGCGGTAAGGCTGATTTTGGCGCAGCAGGAATGACCGTTACGGAAGACAGACTTTTAAGTGTGGATTTCTCAACACCTTATACAACGGCTACACAGGTTATTGTAGTACGTAAGTAAAGCCAATCGGGATAACCAATGGAAGATATTAAGCTTAAGTTCTATACCAATTTCATAGCGGACGGACGATGGAGATATATCACTGAAGGTCTTGGTACAACGTTTGTTGTTACGATATGCGCAGCTGTTATTGGTATAGTGCTTGGCTTTATCGTCGCAGTGATACGTTCCACTGCGGACAGAGATAAGAAAAAGAACGGGATCTTTTTGACATGTGCAGACGGTATATGCAGGATATATCTTACGGTCATCCGTGGTACACCTGCCATGATACAGTTGCTCATAATGTACTATGTCATATTTACAAGTCCGGATATCAGCAAGAGATTTGTTGCGATACTTGCCTTCGGCATCAATTCCGGTGCATATGTGGCAGAAATAGTCAGATCAGGTATTTCTTCGGTGGACAATGGACAGTTGGATGCGGGAAGAAGTCTCGGACTGACATATATACAGACCATGATGCATATTGTTTTGCCACAGGCTTTTCGTAATATTCTTCCGGCATTGGCCAATGAGTTCATTACTTTGTTAAAAGAGACATCCATATGCGGATATATTGCGCTTACTGATATTACTCACGGTGCAAATGTTATAAGAAGTCAGACCTATGAACCTTTTATGCCTCTGCTTGCGGCAGCACTCATATATCTGATCATAGTATCATTGCTTTCGATGGGGGTTAGCAGACTGGAGAGGAAATTGTCTTGTTAAATATATTATCACCATCAATACTTGCTGCGGATTTTAAGAATCTGGAGCATGACATAAAGGCCGCGGAGAGCGGAGGGGCGAAGTGGCTCCATATAGACGTGATGGACGGTATGTTTGTGCCGGCCATCAGTTTTGGTATGTGCGTACAGGAGAGTATTCGTCCCTGTACGGATATGTTTTTTGATACACATCTTATGATCATGGATCCCATAAGATATATCCGTGAATTTGCAGAACTGGGGAGCAATGGGATCACGGTCCATGAGGAAGCGTGTCCGGATGTGAGAGCTGCCCTTAAGATGATCAGAGACTGCGGCTGCAGAGCGGGCCTGTCCATTAATCCGGGGACACCGGTTGAGAAACTTGAAAGTCATCTGGAAGATGTGGACATGATACTTATGATGAGCGTGGAACCGGGAAGCGGAGGACAGAAATATCTCCCTCAGTCGACGGACAGGATAAGACAGGTCAGTCGAATGATAAAGACCTCGAGTCGAAGTATCGACTTAGAGGTCGACGGAGGAATAAGACTGAGTAACGTTAAAGAAGTCCTTGATGCCGGCGCCAATGTGATAGTAGCCGGAAGTGCTGTGTTCCATGGTGATATAAAGGCCAACACAGAGGATTTCGTGCGGATATTGAACGGAGAATAAATATGGCAGAGAAATATTATATTACAACAGCAATTGCATATACATCAGGCAAGCCTCACATAGGCAATTCATATGAGATAGTGATGGCCGATGCGATAGCAAGACTTAAGAGGCAGCAGGGCTATGACGTATTTTTCCAGACCGGAACGGATGAGCATGGTCAGAAGATCGAAGAAAGAGCCGGTAAAAAGGGCGTGTCTCCGAGACAGTATGTTGACGAGATATCCGGCATAGTAAGAGGAATATGTGACAGCCTTAATATATCTTATGACAGATTTATCAGAACCACTGATCCTGATCACGAAAGACAGGTTCAGAAGATATTCAAGAAGCTTTATGCTCAGGGTGATATCTATAAGGGAGCCTATGAAGGCCAATATTGTCAGGAATGTGAAGCTTTCTGGACAGAGTCACAGCTTGTTGACGGTAAATGCCCGGACTGCGGAATGGAAGTAAAGCCGGCCAAGGAGGAAGCATACTTCTTCAAGATGAGCAAATATGCGGATCGTCTGATCGAGCACATCAATACACATCCTGAATTTATACAGCCTGTATCCCGTAAGAATGAGATGATGAACAATTTCCTTCTTCCGGGTCTTCAGGATCTGTGTGTATCGAGGACCACTTTCAAATGGGGTATCCCTGTGGACTTTGATGACAAGCATGTGGTCTATGTATGGCTGGATGCCCTTGTGAACTATATTACCGGTATCGGTTACGACGCAGATGGAGGCAGCAGTGACAGATATAAGAGATTCTGGCCTGCCGATCTGCATCTGATAGGTAAGGATATTGTGAGGTTCCATACCATATATTGGCCTATATTCCTGATGGCTTTGGGGGAGCCGCTTCCCAAGCAGGTTTTCGGTCATCCGTGGTTGCTGCAGGGCGGCGAGAAGATGAGTAAATCCAAGGGCAACGTGATATACGCAGATGATCTTATCGACCTGTTCGGTGTGGATGCAGTCAGATACTTTGTGCTTCACGAGATGCCTTATGAGAATGACGGAACCATCACCTGGGAACTCGTGGTAGAGAGATACAACTCTGAACTTGCCAATGTTCTGGGCAATCTTGTCAACCGTACGATATCCATGACAAACAAGTATTTCGGTGGTATTGTGAACAGTACGGGTGCTACGGATTCAGTGGATGAAGATTTTAAGAATACTATTACAGGTGCCGTGGAAAGAGTCAACAAACGCATGGACGACCTTAAGATGGCTGATGCCATAAGTGAGGTATTCTCTGTGTTCAGGCGCAGCAATAAATATATCGATGAGACAGAACCGTGGGTACTTGCCAAAGATGAAGCCAAGAAAGACAGACTTGCAGAGGTAATGTACAATCTCACGGAAGCAATCGTAATAGGCGCAAGCCTTCTTAAACCGTTTATGCCGGAGACTGCGGATAATATAGTCTCTCAGATCAATGCGCAGATCAGAGGCTATGGTGAGCTTGATAAGTTTGGCCTCTATGCATCAGGCAGCAAAGTAACGGACGCTCCCAAGATACTCTTTGCGAGACTTGATCAGGACGCAGTGATGGAGAAGGTAGAGGCTATTCAGGCTAAACAGCGTGCAGAGTATGCCAAGGAGAACGGACTTCCTGATGAGGATACCAAGGCAGAAGCAGCATCTGATGTGATGGACGTGGAAAAAAAGCCGGAGATAGAGTATGGCGATTTTGACAAACTTCAGCTTCGGATCGGACAGATCATCAAGTGTGAAGAGGTGCCAAAGTCCAAAAAACTTCTGTGCTCGCAGGTACAGATCGGTTCAGAGGTCAAGCAGATCCTTTCGGGTATTAAACAGTACTATTCTGCGGAAGAGATGGTAGGCAAGAAGGTTCTTGTTCTGGCCAATCTCAAACCTGCGACACTTGCCGGAATGGTGTCAGAGGGAATGCTTTTGTGTGCTGAAGATGACAAGGGTAATGTTGTATTGCTTAATCCTGAAAAGGATATGCCGGCGGGAGCACCTGTTTGCTGATACAGAACGGGCTGACAGAGACGATTAAGAGGATCATCGTATGAACAGAACTGATTTTTACTTTGATTCAAGAGATAATGAAAGTAAGATACATGCCATTAAGTGGGTACCGGATACGGATCCTGTAGGGATACTGGTCCTGGTACACGGAATGGCTGAGCATCTGGGCAGATATGAGCATTTTGCGAAGTATATGTGCGACAGAGGCTTTGTGGTAGCGGGCAATGAGCATCTTGGACACGGTGGGTCCGTAGGTTCCAATCCCAAGGGATATTTCTGCAAGAGAGATCCGGCTACTGTAGTTGTCAGAGATGTTCACAGACTGAAAAAGACTGTTCAGGCCGAGTATCCTGGGCTTCCGATATTTCTCTTCGGTCACAGCATGGGTTCTCTCATTGCCAGGAACTATCTTACCAGATACGGTACGGGAATCAACGGAGCCATCATATGCGGAACACTTATGATGCCCAAAGGATTGCTTGGCGCGATGGGCTTTATGTGCGCAGTGCTTAAACTTTTCCAGGGCAGCAGGCACCCGAGTGTTCTTATGAACAAAGTGGGTTTCGGTTCTTACTGTAAAAGGATCGATCATCCCCGCACACCGTTTGATTGGCTGACTAAGGATGAAACTGTGATAGATGCTTATATAGATGATCCGAACTGTGGATTTCTATTTACGATCAACGGTTTTATGACACTTAAGGAACTTCTGTACAGACTTCATGATACATCAGCTCTTGAAAAGATACCCAAGGATCTCCCGGTACTGTTCATATATGGAAGCGAGGATCCGTGCGGGGAATATGGTGTGGCAGTAAGAAATGTGATCAGACAGTATAAGGATCTCGGTATTAAAGATGTGAGTGACAAAGCATATGAGAATGACAGGCATGAGATTTTTAATGAATTGGATAAAGATACGGTCATGAATGATATATATTCTTGGATCAAGGACAGAATGTAACAGAAATTTTTAAGCAGGGAATTATATGAAAAAGAAGATGATGCCGGTAATGGCGACGATTGTTGTCATGGCAGCGGCAGTAAATATCTGTTCTGTGGATGTATATGCCGCAGATTCTTTGGAGGATGTAGATATAAGTGCTCTTACATCCGGAGACTATGATGTGATCATAGATGAGTTAAAGGAAGCGCTGAAAGACGGAGATATAGAATCCGGAGAGGACATACAGGATTTTATATCCCAAAAAGAAGATGAATACGGAGTAGAGGTAGATAACGACCTGCAGGATAAAGTTGCCGATATTTATGACAAAGCAACTGAAATGGGTGTAGATCAGGATAAACTGGCTGATCTTATTGATGATGTGTATGATAAAGTCTTAAGCGGCAAGACATATGAATCTGCAGATGATGCGATCGACGCAATAGAAAAGCAGGTTGTAGACAGCGCCACACAGGTGGTCAAAGACAGTATTAAGAGATCGATCGGAGAGTATTTCAAAGATTTTACCGAGCATATTAAGAATATGTGGGGAGAACTGTTATCCAAATGGAAGAGCTGAGCATACGGCGCATCAGAGAGGACGAATGGGATACGGCAATGGAACTTGCATTCAGAGTATTCCTGAAGTTTGAGGCTGAAGAGTACGGCAAAAAAGGCACCGAAGCGTTTGCTCAGTTCGTGACGGACACGAACTTAAAAAAGGCTTTTGTCGGCGGACAGTATCATCTCTTTGCTGCATATATCGAGGACAGGATCATAGGTGTCACTGCGCTTCGAAGTGGCAATCATCTTTCTCTGCTTTTTGTGGATGGAGCTTATCACAGGCAGGGAGTGGGATCAAGACTTTTGGGATATGCGGAGAATTATCTTCGTGACAATACGGCATTTAAAAAGATCACGGTGAATGCCGCACCATATGCATACGGATTTTATCATACTCTCGGGTTCAGAGATACTGATGGTCAAAGTGTCAAGGACGGTATCGTATATACTCCCATGGAAAAAATGATATAAAGATATTGTCAAGACTATGATATACGTACTATAATGTTAGAAGGAGTTTTGTATAGAAATGTTCAAACTGGATAGTCCTGTAATGGTTTTCCTCGGGAAAATCGCAGATCTGATTCTTCTGAATCTTTTAGTCATCATATGTTCGATTCCTGTCTTCACGATAGGAGCTTCATGGACGGCGTTATACTATGTTACGCTTAAGATGGTCAAGAACGAAGAATCATATATTGCCAAGGATTTTTTTAAGTCATTCAAGGAGAACTTTAAGCAGGCGACTTTTATCTGGCTGATCAATCTTATAGCTCTGATCATAATGGGAATAGATGCTTTGATCGTATTCAGGGGATCAGTACCGAATATGCCTCAGGCCCTGACGGCAGCCATGCTTGTTATGGCGATTGTCATGGCGGCTGTGATGGTATATGTATATCCGGTTCTGTCAAGGTTTTACAACAATACGTTTAATACGGTCAAGAATGCGTTTTTACTTGCGATTAGCAATTTCCCGTATACACTGCTGTTTTTGGTTGTTATCGCTCTGCCGTATGTTGTTACATTCGGTACAGGCATAGGGATTAGGATCATGCCGGTCTTTGCTCTGATAGGTGTATCCGGACCGGCGTATATATGCAGCCTTTGCTGGAAGCGAATATTTAAGAAATATGAGCCTAAAGAAGAGGACGCACAAGAGTTGATAATAGGGGAGAATGATGAGCGGCAAGAAGAAGAAACAGAACGAGAATAGAAGCTTGTTGGTTCAATGGGGAATACCCGTAGTGCTGTTGGTTGTTGTTATTGTCTTCCTGATCAGTAATTTCACCATCACGAGCTACAATAATTCTGAAGAGACCATGGGCGGACAGTTATCCACGGAATCGGAGTTATACGGTAATGCGCTCAGGAATGATTTTCTCCTTGTGTCCGGAGCGGCAAGAGGCGCTGCGTCAGTTATGGCTGCAGATATGTCTGATGGACATGATAACGGTGCCAACAGGCAGATAATTCATCTTGCGGCCAGTGTACCTCAGGCATATATGGTTGTGTATGCGGATACAGAGGGTAAAGGATATCGAGGAACCGGTGAATCCGTTGATCTGTCCGGCACGTCATATTTTGCAGAAGAATTCAGTAACAATTATATATATGTAAAAGATAATGGCATTGACGGTAATGAATCATATGTCTACAGAACACCGGTAAAGACTGAGGATCAGTCTTTTGGTGACATATTTATGTATATCAGACCGTCTGATGTATTGGGTAAGCTTTCCGTGAACAATTACGGAGGAGTGACATATGCCATAGTTGATTCGTCGGGAGCTGTTCTTGATACGGTAGGAGCAACAAGCATATTTGTATCGGGAGACAATCTCTTTACAGTTCTTAATGAATCCAATTTAAGCAAGCTCACTGCTGCACAGATTAAGCTTCGTGCAGAGAAAAAGACCAGAATGATCTTTGGAGCTGAGACGAACGGCGAGAATAAGATAATTGTCATGGCTCCTATAGGCGTGTCAGATTGGCAGCTTGTATCCGTTATCAGAAAAGAGTACTTTGATACGGTTGTTGATAATGCCATGAGTAATTCCCGCAATATGATCATCAAGCTTGCGGTGGCCATACTTGCATTCCTGATATTCCTCGTAGTGAACTCCGTAGTGAACAGGATCAAATACGGAGAGCAGAGCAAGGATCTGGAAGACAAGGCCGATACCGATCTTCTTACGGGATTGAATAATAAAATAGCTACAGAGCGTAAGATCCAGGAGTATATGACGGAGAACCCGGATTCGCAGTGTCTTATGTTCCTGTTTGATATCGATAACTTTAAGAAGATCAATGATACCATGGGTCACGCATTTGGTGATGAAGTCTTACAGACACTTGGTCATCAGCTTAGCAATGAGTTCAGAGTTACTGATATCATAGGTCGTCTCGGTGGTGATGAATTTGTTCTTTTCCTTAAGAATATCAAGAGTGATGAGCAGCTTGAGCGAGAAGGTATCAGGATAGCGAATTTCTTCCATCAGTTTAAAGCCGGCAATTATGTACAGTATTCTGCTACGGCCAGCATAGGTGGTGTGGTATTCCCGAGAGATGCCAAGGATTTCCAGAGTGCATATAAGGCGGCCGATGTTGCATTGTATGAGGCTAAGAGACGAGGCAAGAACCAGTTGGTATTCTATAGCAAGGACATAGCCGATGTTGAGAGTGTCAGAGTAAGTGATGCCGTAGAGCCCATACCGGACTACAGAGAGTCTTTGGAGAAGAAGCAAAAAGGCTAGAATTTGCGATACATAATGTTCAATATGGCAATCTGCTAGAAAATGAGATGATTTTTTAGCAGGTTGCCTATTTTTTTATATCCGGGGTATATGTATACTGTAGATTAGTGACGGGCACGGGCCCGATTATTAGGAGGTTATATAATGGCAAGTTTATCACTTAAGAACATTTGCAAGAAGTATCCCAATGGTTTCGAGGCTGTTAAGGATTTCAACCTTGAGATCGCTGACAAGGAGTTCATCATCTTCGTTGGACCTTCAGGATGTGGTAAGTCTACTACTCTTCGTATGATAGCAGGACTTGAGGACATCACTTCAGGTGAGTTGAAGATCGGTGACAGAGTAGTTAATGATGTTGAGCCTAAGGATAGAGATATCGCGATGGTTTTCCAGAACTACGCTCTGTATCCTCATA
>JAEEGL012913476.1_pt1 | contig 19065 bp, 15 predicted proteins | sample 9134231 | NCBI WGS metagenome assembly JAEEGL01 (sample SAMN16246548, study PRJNA631951) | gut metagenome | biome: gut microbiome; feature: rumen; material: fiber-attached | host: Bos | place: Iran: Karaj | collected 2018-10 | reverse complement strand
CAGAAGACAGTATATCTGTGGCTTTTATCATAGCGAAAATCATGGTCAGCTTGATCGAACTTATACTTATTTGACTCCGCAGCAGGCAGATGCTTTTGTAGACAAAACTGTTTCTCTCATTTTGAAGCTGACAAGAGTTAGATTAGGCCGATTTTTTTCCATCCCAGAAATGGACAAAATGGGAGGCGTAAAAACTCTTTTTACAAGCTCCTGCGACACTGCCTGGAATTTTGAAGATGACCTTGCACGTGAAAATTTTCTTGCGCTTGGACAGCAGCTTGATATTTCACTTGAGGATATAGTCAAGTCAAAGCAGACGCACACTAATATTGTTAAAGTAGTGACCCGTGAAAATGCTGGCGATGGAATCCTGCGGCCTATAGATGAGGCTAACGCTTACGACGGACTAATCACAAATGAAAAAAATCTTCTTTTGTGTACGGTAGAAGCAGATTGCGTTCCTGTGTATTTTTATGATCCTGTAAAAGAAGTTATAGCAATGGTTCATAGCGGTTGGAAAGGAACTGTCAAAAAAATCTCGGAAGTTGCAATTAAAAAAATGAGTGACACCTTTAGCTGCGACACGCAAAACCTTCTGGTTGCAATTGGCCCTCACATCTGCAAAGACTGCTACGAAGTTGGACAAGATGTTTTTGAAGAATTCCGACAGAGCTTTGACTCGCAGGAATTGGATAAAATCTTCACAAGAAAAAATCAGGAAAAATATCTTTTGAATCTGGAGCAGGCAGTAAAAATCACACTTGTAAAAAATGGCGTTCCCGAAAAAAATATTTTTTCAACAGGCGTCTGCACTCTTCATTCTCAAATTGAAGGCTACAGCTTCTGCTCATACAGAAGAACAAAATCAAAAACAGAACGAATGCTTACTGCAATTATGATGGAGAAAAAATGACAACTAGAAATATTATAGTTCTGCCTTATGATGAAAAATGGACGCAGGCTTTTTTAGACATAAAATCGGATCTCGACACGGCACTTGGAGACCTGGCAATTTCTATCGAACACGTTGGAAGCACCTCTGTCCCGGGGCTCGCCGCCAAACCAATAATTGATATTGATGTTGTTGTCCGAAAAACTGACCTGGAACTAGCAATCAAAGCCCTGACAACAATTGGTTATGAACACGAAGGCAACGGCGGAATAGAAGGTCGCGAAATGTTTAAGTATTCAGGCAAAGAACACTTGATGGATCATCATCTTTATGTCTGCCCGGAAGATTCCCGCGAGCTCAAGCGTCACGTCCTTTTTAGAGATTATCTTCGCTCACACCCGGATGCTGTTCAAGCTTATAGTCAGATTAAAAAAGAAGCTGCTGAACTTTACCCGCACGACATTGACAATTACATAAATCACAAAGGGGTTGTGATAGAAAAAATTTATAAAGAGCTGGGATTAGAATAAGGCAATCTATGTATTTTTGTATTTTGGTGGACTTATAAAATGAAGGTTATATTTTTTGATGTAGGTTATACTTTAGTAAATGAAGATGCGGTCTGGGAAAGACGATGCCGCGAGCAGGCAGAAACAGAGGATGCAAAAAAACTTGGGCTTTCTGCACAGGACATCTATCACGAAATTGAAATTGCAACAATCTCTCGTAAGCCTCAGTTCCGCACAGTGACTGATAAGTATAATATGAAAGAAGTTGTACCTTATCGTACCGAACTTGAAACAATGTACCAGGAGGTCCCTAACGTAATAAAAGCCCTTGCACAAAAATACGAGCTTGGCATAATAGCGAATCAGCTGGACGGCTTAAAGGAACGGCTGGAAGCTTTTGGTTTGCTGCAATATTTTAAGTACATAATTTCTTCCTGGGATGTCAAAGTTATGAAGCCCGATATCCGCATTTTTGAATATGCGTTAGGCAAAGCTAACTGTAAGCCTCAGGATGCCTGCATGATTGGCGACCGCCTTGATAATGATATCCTTCCCGCAAAATCGCTTGGCATGAAAACTGTGTGGATAAAGCAAGGCTTTGGCGCTCTTCAAAAGCCGGAGTCAAAAGCTGAAGAACCGGATTACACTATAGAAAAGCTTCCTGAACTTTTGACAATTTTTAATCTTCCCGAGAATATTCAGAAATTAATAGAGGGCAAGCCTTTTAAAACTGATGACATCGGCAAGTCCGGCTCAAAGATTTTGATGTTTGATGACTGCGTTTTAAAAATTGAGGACGCACGCGACAAGACCCTTAGCAAAAAAAATGATATATCTGTTCAGGTTATGCGCTGGCTCAAAGGTAAGCTTCCTGTGCCGGAAGTTCTTGCTTACGAAGCCGACAGTGAATATCAATATCTTCTTATGAGCCGTGTATCTGGTAAAATATCCTGTGATGAATATTTTCTTGAGCATCCCCGTGAATTGTGCAGGCTGTTAGCCCAGGCCTTAAAAATGCTCTGGAGTATTGATGTATCAGACTGCCCGTATGAACGGACACTCGACAAAGACCTTGAAGAAGCAGAATATCGTGTTCAAAAAAATCTTGTTGATGTTAGTGATGCAGAGCCGGAAACTTATGGTAAAGACGGTTTTGAAAATCCTGAGGCCCTGCTTACCTGGCTCAAGGCCAACCGTCCCAAGTATGAGCCTGTTCTTTCTCACGGTGACTTTTGCCTTCCAAATGTTCTTATTCAAGATGAAAAAGTCAGCGGCTTTATAGATTTAGGCGACACAGGAATTGGCGACAAATGGGACGACATAGCTATGTGTTACCGGAGTCTCAAACACAATTTTGACGGCACCTATGGCGGCAAGGTTTACCCCGACTTTAATCCCGACATGCTGTTTGAAGAGCTTGGCATTGAACCCGACTGGGAAAAAATTAAATTTTACATTCTGCTGGATGAATTGTTTTAAGAGACTAACAAAAGAACAAAATCAAAGACAGCGCAAGTGTTAACCGCTATAATGATGAAATAGATATGATTACAAAACCAAACTACAAAAAAACCTTACGCGCCTGCTACCTGGGCTTTATAACTCAGGCAATTGCTGCTAACTTTGCACCGCTTATTTTCTTAAAGCTTCATCATGATTATCAGATTCCTCTTGGTCTTATTGCGCTTATCCCAACCGCCTTCTTTTTTACTCAACTTGTTGTAGATATTTTTTGCGCAAAGTTTGTTGATAAAATCGGGTATCGCGTTTGTATTGTAACTTCCGAAATTTTTTCTGCCCTCGGACTTATTGCGCTGGCATTTTTACCCAACCTTCTTCCATCTCCTTTTGCGGGCATTATGATAAGCGTTGTGCTTTATGCCATCGGCAGCGGCTTGATTGAAGTTCTTTGCTCTCCGATTGTAGAAGCCTGTCCTTTTGAAAACAAAGAAAAAACAATGAGCCTTCTTCACAGCTTTTACTGCTGGGGCTGGCTTGGCGTTACAATAATTTCAAGCGTTCTTTTTACAACCTTTGGAATTGATAACTGGAAATACGTTGCCTGCTTCTGGTCGCTTATTCCTCTTTATAACATTTACAATTTTGCAACCTGCCCGATTGAAAAGCTTGTAGATACAGGCAAAGGTATGACAATCCTGCAGCTTTTTAAGTCTCCGCTTTTCTGGGTGGCTGTTGTACTGATGGTTTGTTCCGGAGCCTCAGAGCTTTCTATGGCGCAATGGGCATCGGCCTTTGTAGAATCCGGGCTTGGTTTGTCTAAAACTGTATGCGATCTTGCAGGTCCTTGTCTCTTTGCAATCACTATGGGAATCTGCCGCGTCTTCTATGGCAAGTTCGGCGAGAAAGTCGATCTCACAAAATTTATGATTGCTTCGGGCGTGCTTTGTCTTATCTGTTATTTCATGGCGTCGCTTTCTCATAATGCAATTGTGGCACTTGCCGGTTGTGTGATGTGCGGATTTTCTGTAGGCATAATGTGGCCGGGAACCCTGAGCATTTCTTCCAAAAAAATCCCCACAGGAGGAACTGCAATGTTCGCTCTTCTTGCAATGGCAGGAGATTTAGGAGGTTCCATTGGCCCGAGCCTTGTCGGTATGATTTCTCAAAATGCCGGCGACAATCTTCAACAGGGGCTTTTGGTTGGAGGAATCTTTCCGTTTCTGCTTGTTGTGTTCCTGATCCTTATGTCAAAAATGACTTGAAACAACCAGCTTTCTTCTTTATTCTATATCATAAGGAAATCAAAATGAAAGAATTTATCAAGGGTGCAAACCCATACATGCCACTTTGGGAACACGTTCCAGATGGAGAACCCCGCGTTTTTGAATACAATGGCGAAAAGCGTGTTTATCTTTACGGTTCTCATGATACACTTAAAACAGAATATTGCGGACCAGACCAGGTTGTATGGAGTGCACCTGTTGATGATTTGACAAACTGGACCTGTCACGGAGTATGCTATACATCTACAGACGGTTCAATTCTTTATGCACCTGATGTTGTTCAAAAGGGAGACACCTTTTATATGTACGCTGCCGAAGCAAAGGGTTCCCGCATCATGCTTGCAACAAGCAAAAACCCTGCAGGCCCTTTTACAAATCCAAAGCTTACTGAACTTGCCTTTGACCCAGGAATTTTAGTAGATGATGACGGCCGCGTTTATGCTTTCTGGGGCTTTTGCAAACAGTACTGCGCCGAGCTCAACGACGATATGTGCACCATCAAAAAAGAAACTCTGCGCCAGAATGTTATAAAACACAGTATTACTCCATGGTCTCCAAACGACGGCATGGACGATGAAAACGACGCTTTCTTTGAAGCTTCTTCTCCTCGAAAGCTGTTTGGAAAATATGTTTTTATTTATTCAAAGCGTTACTACACACATCGCCCGCAGTATGGAGTTTACGAAGATTGTAACGGATTCCTTTCATATAAATATTGTGACACCCCGCTTGGCGATTACAAGATGGGTGGCGACATAAGCTTTAATGGTGGAGAAATCTTGCCGGGACCAGATGGCCAGAATCAGATGTCTTACCGCTGGGGCAATAACCATGGAAGTCTTATGCAGGTAAACGATCAGTGGTATATTTTCTATCACCGTCAGATTGGTACAGATGAGTATTCACGCCAGGCAATGCTTGAACCTGTAGATGTTGCAATGGATAAAGACGGCCGCATTTTTGTTGGAAAAATTACTTACAAGGATGGGGAGCCTGTTTCAAGCGAACCTGTTGAAATGACATCTCAGGGCCCTCACATCAACGGTCTGGACGCACGTAAAATTATTTCTGCAGGCTACGCAGTTCACATTTACGGCGGTGCAAAGGGCGGCTACAACGGAGGAATGGGAGGCGCTTACATCAAGCCTGTTTACAAAAGAACAGACACCGTTTCTTCACCAATCGTAGACATTACAAGCAGGCTCACCATAGGCTTCCGCTATCTTCAGTTTGGAAACAACACTCCGGCCACTGTAACAGCTGACATCACGGCGCTCCAGGATTTGACAGTCAATGTCCGCGTAGATGATTACAAGGGTAAAGTGATTGCGTCGTTTGACATGAAAAAAGGCGACACCACCGCAACCACTAAATTGATTTCAAGTGTAATCGGCAAGCGTGCAATTTACTTTGAATTCCTTTCTGCCAATACCGGTGTAATTGCGGAGTTTGATAAGTTTACTTTTGACTAATCGTCTTTGCCAGCCAGCCAACAACACCGGCTGGTAAAGCAGGATCCATAGGTGTTCCGTCATCAAACATCAAATTGCAGTGCATAGGATTTATGATGCAGTGCTGTCCCATCTCTACTCCAAAATTGATTGAAGCAATTCCATGGTCTCCATTGTAAACCCAGTCTGGTGTAAAGATGTAACAGTTTTTCATACGCTTCATACGCGGTAAAAGCGGAACAATATCTTTTTCGTAGCTGTTGAACTCATCACGCTTGCCCATTGCAAAAAACAGACTAACGTTGTTGTCGTCGTAAAGGTCGAGCAAACTTTCGTCAGGAATTTCTGAAGCGCCCATTGGAACAACTGCATCAAAAAATTCCGGGTAGGCTGTAGACATACGAATTGACATTCTTCCTCCGCTGGAATTTCCAAGGATAACTTTTTTGGAAACCCCTCCGTTCCCGTTTTGTTCTGTGTGCTTTTTTATAAACTCGTTTATGAGCGCGTAAACCGGAGCAATGTATACATCATCCCACTGCCCCTTACATTTGCCGTTCTGGTCGCGGTATTCGTTTGCAAGCGGAATTAAAATATATGCACCGCCAAGAGGCTTCTGGTATTCTTCTTTGGAATAAAACTCTGCGCCTGCATAGTTAATGCATACATCTCCTTCGAGCGCATTTGTTGTTCCGTGCATAAAAACAAGCAGAGGATACGGACAGCCTTTTTGCGCACCGTGCTCTGTCGGGTCATAAAAGTAATAACCCATTTTGTCAAAATTCTGGGGTTCAAAAAAATCCTTGTGAAAACGGTCAAAGTATTCGCCTACCTTATAGGTTGGTGCATAAGAAATAAAGCTTCCTTCTGGGATTTCGTTAGCCCATGGTGGTGTTGGTTTTTCTGGCATATTATCTCCTCATCATAGCAATATCGTAGCACTGTCATCCCGAACTTGTTTCGGGATCTCTTATCTTTCGTCGTTTACAATATGAATAACGCCTTTGTTCTGGATGATCTCTTTTATTCGTGTTTTCAAAAATTCCGGCTTGATGTTTGCATCGGGCATCTCGTCCAGCGGAATCCATTTGATTTCTTCCTTTGCATTATTCCAGCCGTAGCTTTCGCAGTGAGCATCCTTGCGGCCTCGTGGTTTCATCAGATAATAAAACTCTATTACGTGACATTTTAAATCATCAATGCCGGTGTCGTTTCCCACAAAAAAGTTTTCACAGACTACAGCAAGATGATCCACCTCGTAGTCTACTCCGGTTTCCTCTCGTACTTCGCGCACAATACACTCTTCGGCTTTTTCGTTCATGTGAACTCCACCGCCAACAGTGTAATAAAAATCGGAAGTTGAAGACGTTATTGCAAGAAAACTGTTATCTTCTACAATGATTGCACCCGCTCTGTAACGAAACCAATTATTTCCTACCGAAAAGCAACAATCGGGATAACCAACTCGAATTTCACCTGGTTCTTTTTTTTCATCCATTTTTTTACTCCAAAGTATAAGCAGTATTTACCGGCGACACAAGTCGTGCAGATTCTTTTTTATTAATTCCCATAAAGCTGATGCGCACTTCTGATTTTTTTGTGAGACTGCGCGGGAGTTCAAAGTCCATTGTATATTTTTCTTCGCTGGCTGTGTAGTCCAGTGTGATGGCAGCAATTTTTTTAAACCCGCTTTTTATGAAAAATGTCTTGCCGTTGTCTTCTTTAAGGAAGGTGCAGACAAGATAATTTTTTTTGCCCGGCTGAACCTTGAACATGTAGCTGAAAGAGCCGCCTGCTTTTGCATAACGTGTAAGCTCGTTTGGATCGCCCACAGAACCATTTCCTTTTTCCTGCATAAACGGCCAGGTTGTTGCATTGCCTTCTGTCTGGGCACCGTAACCTATGCCAATGCCGTCAATGGTGATGAATTTTTGCTCGAGTATTGTCTGCTCTTCTTTGTCTGAAAAAATCCAGTAGATTCCGTAACGCTGATTATTTATGAGGTAATATGGAGAAAAGATAAAATCTCCCTCCCAGTTTGTGTCGTTCAACTTAAAAGCGAGAGTGCCGTCCGCCCGTGTGATTTTTTCAAAGTGCGAATTGATGTTATTCAAAAAGTCTGAAACTGGTTCCTTTACAAGAACTGTTTCTCCCGGAAGCAGCGGAAGATTGCTTGTGCCGCCGTAGTTTCCGGTTAGCTCGTAGACCTGCCCGCGTACAAGCTTGTTGCCGCTTACATCACACTGAACTCCAACCTGGCGCAAAGACATTTTATCGTCGCGGCCAAGCTCTGCAGCAAGAACAACCGGACCGTATTTGAAGGCTACAGCACGCTGGTTATTGTCCGGCAGCGGGAATACCTGAATATTCATATTGAACTTGATTTTAACTTTGTCGCCTACGATCCAGTTTCGTTTGATTAAAATGTATCCAGAATCGTCATGAACGGCTTGGGGAGCGGGGTTTTCGTTGATAAAAACCTCCGGTTTGGCGTGGTTCCAATCGGGACTACGTATTGCCAGCGTAAACTCTGTAGGGTTTTTGCACTCCCGTAAGAATAATTCTGTAAAATCTGTGGTCGGCAGGTCGGTTTTTTGCTCTATTACGACCCCTTTTTCCTGCCAGCTAACCCGTGAGCTTATAAACTGATTTACTACCAGTGTATTGCTGTCGTGAAAATAAATGCTGTCGCCAAGCTTTGTAAAGTTTTCAAGCCCTGTTCCCGTACAGCACCAGAAATAGTTTTTATCTACATCGGGGTTACAGTAGGTTTTAAAGCAGCCCGTAGCCATCGGCTGAAAGTACAGTGTCATTCCAGTTTCTGCGTTTACAGATGCAAGGATTGCGTTTATAAAAGTGTTTTCGTAATAGTCTGAATATTGGCGCTCACCGGTTACCATAAAAAGCATACGCGTAAGCTTGAGCATGTTGTGTGTGTTACAGGTTTCGCAATTGGTGTTGCTGCGCTCCTGATCCAATATATTGTCTGCACCAAAATGCTCGCATTCGCTGTTTCCACCTGTGATGTAAGTGTGATTTTCTACAACGATTTTCCAGAAGGCTTTGGCGTAGTCGAGGTAGATTTCGTCTGCCAATGTAATATACCTGTTCATCGCGCCGACAAACTTTGGAATTGTTGTATTTGCATGGCGGTTGTTCAAAACGTTGGCACCTGGTCCAGCCGCGAGTACTTTTTCAAACAAAGGAACTTCATCAAATCTGTGAGCCGCAGTAAGAATGTGCTCACAGATTGTATCGTCATAACCGCCTACACGGGCACACTTATACAGCTCATACAGACAGTCATTCATTCCACCATATTCAGTTGCAAGTACGCGAGCTTGAATTTCATTATTCCAGCGGTTCGTACGGTTGTAAATCCATTCGCAAAATTTTACACCAACTTCCAGTGCCTTTTTGCTGCCTGCAGATTTGTTAGCCTCTACTAACCCGTTCATTATTTTGTGAACCGTATACCACGGAACCCAGGTGTCTGCAGGATTTCCTTCTTCGAGCCGATCAAACTGCCGCTCAGGCTTTGAAGGATCTTCCATTGTTGCGCCAAAAATAAAGCCAGTACCCAAAGCGTTCTGACATTCAGAAAGACCTTCAATCAGGTAATCAAAGCGTTCGCACAAAGTCTTTCCGTCTGCGCCTTTACATTCACCATAACCCCGCGCAATTGCCTGAGCCGCAGCCGCAAGATAATGGCCCATGGTATGACCACCGATACGCGTATTTTCCCAACCGCTGTAAGAGATGCCTGCCTTTGTATTAGGAAGCCCTGCCGTTACCCTGAAGTTAAACAACAGCTTGTCAAGATTAAATGTATTTAAAAAATTTACATCCTTTTGGGTAACATCGAGCATGAACAGGTCTAAAAGCTGGATATCAGCAGGGGAAAAATCCTTAAGGTTGATAAAAGGCATAATGGTCTCCCTAAAAAAATCTGTCATTGTCAGGTTTAAAATATTGTGTCATTGTCGGGCTTGACCCGACAATCTCATTTTAAGAGAGATTCCCGGGTCAAGCCCGGGAATGACAACAATTTTTCCCCCATAAATTCCACAAACGGCCCTGGAATCACACCCGAAACATCGCGTTTTATACCCAAACGGTCTTCATCAAACGTAATCGGGCTGCCATCAGGGTTTTCGTATTTCTGTTCTGGCTCAAAAGCCATCATAATGTCGTCTGTGTGCATGAGGCGGCAAGAAAGCGCTGCCCCAGAAGACTTAATCACATCATAAAGATTTGTCTTAAATTCAAAGCCATCTGCTTTTTCGTCAACCGCAAGCTCCAGCTTCGCACTCACACCCGAATCAATAACAACAGCATCCGGCTCCTTGACCTTAGACATAGGACGAGCTCCATTCATATACACATTTCCGCCCGCCCAAACAGGCAGCTCTGAATAATACTTGTCGGTAGTTACAGAACCCTGACCACAATAGCCTTCAAACTGTTTATTCCATTCGTCAAAGGTCGGGAACTTATCGTAAACAAAAGAGCCGACCAGAATGTTTCCGTCATCCCAATCGTTTTTATTTACACCCTGCGTCTTTTCCATTCCTTCCTTCATTGCAGGACGCAGTGGCTGCTGAATAAATATGTTGTTGTAAAGCTTTGTGTCTCCGTGAAGAATTGTCATAAAGCCCGCAATTTCTGTCTGGTGCGGAACATGATACGGCGTATATCTTGGACTAGGTCTTGTCGGCGCCCCGTTGTTTGTACCAAGCCCAACCGCACAAATTCCTCCTGCAATAATATTATGAACAAGAGCAACCCCCTGTGTAGCAAGCTTGAGCGCTCTGTCCGACAAAAAGATGTTATTGTCAACTAACGTCGGCCCGTGTGACACTTCAATAAACAAGTCTTCTGCACAACCAACCATGCTTTGTTCGTTCTGATTATATTCCTTCGGCAGTGTGTTGTTGTAAAAAACATTTTGAGTAACTCGTGTTCCCTGTGCCTGCCAGTCGAGCCACATTCCGCGGGTACAGTCGTGAATCACATTGCGGCGGTATATACAATCAATGGCAGCATGCATTTTAATTCCGCCAATTTCGCAGCCAACAAGATTCTGTTTGTTGTTTATATGATGAATATGACAATCTTCTACAACAGAAAAAACTCCGCCAAGATGACCTACAATTCCTGTCTGACCGCAATCATGTATATTACAGCGACGGATTATGTGAGAGCCAATACGCTCCTTGCTCCAGCCTTCCCTTTGAGCCTGGCAGATACAATCACGTTCTGTCTGCGCTCCATCCTTGTATTTCCACTTGAGCCATTTGTTGTCGTTCTCCGGCTGAAGATACTTTCCAAGACTGATGCCGCTGCACTTTGCTTCAAAAACCTCGCAGTCTTCGATAATCCAGCCCTTTGCCCAATGCGGACCAATCATTCCTTCCTGGTACGCTGTTGGAGGAGCCCACTGTGTAGCTGCCTTAGAAACCGTAAAGCCGCTCAAAGTAATATATCCGCGTCCTTCCTGCTCGGGATAAAAGCAGCTGCGACGTACAGAGATTTCTACATTCTCTTTATTCGGATCTGCCCCCTGAAAATTTGCATAAAAAACAGTTTCATCGGTAGAATTATCCTGTTCGGCATACCATTTATATGTAGAAAACTCGTGGTCCCAAGAAGGAACACTAACCGCACCCGCTTCAACCTCAGCCACCGACTGCGCCTCATACATAGATTTACCGTTCAAAAACACATCACCCAGGTGCGAAACAATAAATGCAACAAGCCAGTCACCGCTCACAACCTCTTTATAGGGATTGAATTTGCCAAAAAGCTTGTTGCTCACGCGAGCAGTATAAACATTTCCCTTGTACAGCTTCCAGTCTTTTAATTCTTCTGCACCGGTAATGTGCGCCCCAAGCGGAACTTCAGACTTATAAACAATGCGCTTATCCTCTGTTCCCCCGTTTACCGGATTCACACTTTCGCGGTAAACACCAGGAGCCACAAGTACTTCATCACCTGCAACAGCAATTGCCGCGGCTTCATTAATAGTTTTAAAAGGTTTTTCCCTGGTGCCATCTCCATGCTGCATCACATTTGCGTCTACATAAAATGTCATAATTCTTTCCTGCGGTCCCTGATGGGCCTTATTTTATATCTTCTTTTACTTCCTCTGGCGGCTGTTCAAGAATCTCCGGGTTTTGCAAAATGCTCTGAAGCTTTCGACAAGCCATTGCAAACTGCACACCTTCGGCAATTCGTTCATCCATAACAAGACCAATAGGAATTACTCTTTCAAACACAATTTCACCGTGCCTTTTTACAGGATCTTCTCGGGTGTTTCCCATAGCCATAATCATCGAGGTAGTACCAAAGTTGTAAACATGATGGAAAATATAGTTAGTACCAATGCTGGCAAGATTCGTAATAGTCATTGTACAGTGAAAAGGACTGGCATCAATTATTGCTTTAGGCAGCCATCCAAGCCAATCCAAAAGCTTTATAAAATTAACACCTACACGAGCCAGTCCCGGAATAGAAAGCATAAAAGCCATAAGCCTGTCAGTAGAGTTTGTTTTTCCGGCTCCCCTGTTAGTGTTGATATAATCGTCCAGAACCTTTTGAATCTCAAAGATAGTCATTTCGGGCTTAAAGAACATTTTGTTCATAGTACCTTCTGTTTCGCCCGGCTTAAGAACAACCATTCCTATAGCAACTTCTTTTCTGGCATATAAAGTTTTGTTTACTACAAATCGGTTCAAAAATGGATAGTCTGCTATTGTCCTTATATAAGCTGCAAGCACTACAGCAAGGTGGCTGAATGTATATCCTTCGTCCTTCTTACGTCTTATATATTTTCTGATCGGGTCCTGCTGAACAGTAAGTTCAATCATGTTCATAGAATCATTGCGTTCAACCATGATGTGCGAAATAAGCTTGTACATCGGGTCAATAGTTTTAATCTTTCTACCATCTTTGCGCATTTTGCTACTCCTGTTGTTTTTATAAATAGTAACTACAATTATACCACGAGATTTAAAATTTTGTGAAAAAAAAGAGGGGAAAGCCTTCCCCTCGGCCGCACTACGTTGCGTCCTACCCTTTCTAACGGGGCTCAATCGCCGCCCCGTAGCGCCCCGCTACTCCATACTACGTAATTTTTTAAAAAACCACACCATATATGGAATTGCTGTAACAGTACTCAAAAGATCTGCCACAGCCTGGCTTATTTCTACACCAAAAAGTCCGAAAAGATGTGGCAAAATCAGAATTGCAGGAATAAAATAAACACCCTGCCTGTTCATAGAAAGGAATGTTGCCTGCTTAATATGACGTGTAGACTGCATAAGCATATTTGTTCCAACAATGAGTGCATGAAGCGGCAAAAACGCAGCCTGCCAGCGCAAGGTAACAGTTCCAATTGCAATAACTTCGGGATCATTACGGAAAGCCCGTATAATCTGTGGAGCAAAAATAACGGTAACAGCTGCAAAAACAGTCATAACACACGCACCGCTTAAAACAAGAAAAACATATGCCTTGCGAACCCGGTCATAACGCTTTGCCCCATAGTTGTAACCGCTTACAGGACTAAAGCCCTGTCCAATTCCAATCATCATGCTGGCAATAAACATAATTATTTTTAATACAATTGCCATAGCCGCAACTGCTGCAACACCAAAGCCGGCTGCGGTTCTGTTAAGCATAATGGAAGCTATGCTTGCCAGCCCCTGACGTGCCAGAGAAGGAAGGCCTGTAGCAGCAACCTTTCCAAGCACCGCGGGAGATTTTGCTATGTTTTTTACACTGATATGGCAGATAGACTTACGGCGCAGATAAAACTGAAAAAGCAGCCAGAAGCTTGTAAACTGTGTAAGCAGAGTACAAAGAGCAGCTCCACGAATTCCAAGTCCAAAGCCACGCAAATGAAGACCAAAAACCGGAAGTTCGCTGAAAATAAAAAACGGATCTAAAAACAGATTAAGAATACCGCCGGTGGTAAGCGCAATCATACTCAAAAACGCTTTTCCTTCGGCACGCAGATCGTTATTCAAAACAAACGAGGCACACATAAAAGGCGCACCCCAGAAAACAAACCGTGCGTAATCCTTTGCATAAGGAAGAACACTTTCTCCCGCCCCAACAAAACTTAAAACACCGCGCGCAAAAATATTTCCAAAGCAGGTAATAAGAATTCCTACTCCAAAGGCTGCAAAAAAGGCGGTAGAGCTTATGATGCTGGCTTCTTCATTGCGTTTTTGTCCAAGCCGTATAGAAACAAGGCTTCCAGAACCCATGCCAAGTGTAAAACCGCATGCCTGAATAATAGACATTATAGGAAAAACAATTCCAACAGCCGCACTTGCATCTGTTCCCAGCTGAGAAACAAAAAATGTATCTGCCATGTTGTACAGAGAAGTAACCAGCATGGAAGTAATAGTCGGAATTGCAAGCTTTGTTATAAGCTTCCAGACCGGCGTATTTACCATTTTTTCATACTGTTCGTCTGCAAGTTGGGATGTCATTATAGCGCGTCAATCCTCTTCAACAATTCTGCCGCATTATCATACAACACTGCCTGGCGTTCTTCCGGGGTCAAATCAAGCTGATTAAATCGTCCAAGCTCGTCCTGGTGATCCCACATAGGAAAATCAGAGCCAAACAAAAACTTTTTATAGCCGTGAGCCTTGAGCATTTTGTTTGCTTTTTCAATTGGAAGCTTCCAGAGCGTGCTTGAAGTGTCAAAATAAACATTCTGACCAACAAGATATTCCATTGCTTTGTCCCATTCGGTGTATCCGCCAAAATGAGCTGCAATCACAATCAAGTCGGGGTGTTTTTCAAGTACATGACGTATACGGGCAGGACCAGAATAATCATAACGTTCATCACCAGCATGAAAAAGAACTGGAATATTAAGCGCAGCACACTTATCGTAAACAGGATCCATCTTTTCCATATCACAGGCAAACCGCTGAAAATCGGGATGAAGCTTAAGCCCTCTTAATCCGGCGGCATATACCCGTTCCAGTTCGGCATCAAAATTTTCATAATCCTGATGCATAGTAGCAAAACCAACAAACTGCGGAAACTTTTTGCATGCTTCAATAATAAAAGTATTTATTGATTCAACCTGTTCCGGCTTTGTAGCAACAGAATGAACAATATATTTTACAACTCCAATTTTGTCTCCACTTTGAATCAATTCCTGAGCGCGTCCATGCCAGGCCATAGGAGCATCACCATAAAAAGTACCAACCGCTGCCGTAGCTTTATCTGCAATTTTTTCAGGATAAATATGTGCATGAAAATCAATAATCATAATGAGCAATTATAGTGAGATTACAGGGAAATGTCATTATATGTCAGTTTTCAGAGAACCTTAAAGCTTTCGTTTACAGCGGCAGCTTTTTCTTTAATGTTCAAAAACTCTTTTGCAATGATAGGATCAAAGTGAATTCCGATGCCTTCCTCTATAATCTGGTAGGCTTCTTCGTAGCTCATAGGAGATTTATAGATTCGCGGAGAAACAAGGGCATCAAAAACGTCGGCAATAGCCATAATTCTGGCACACAAAGGTATTTGCTCGCCTTTAAGACCATCCGGATAACCAGAGCCGTCCCATTTTTCGTGATGATGCATGGCTATATTTGCAGTAATCTGAATATATTCCGGATCCTCATAGCCATCGAGAATTTCGTGAACGATACGTCCTCCTTCGGAAGCATGGCGTTTCATCTGTTCAAATTCTGGAGGAGTAAGGCGTCCCGGTTTTTTCAAAATGGCATCCGGTACAACAATTTTACCGATATCATGCATAGGTGCGGCACGTTTTAAAAATCTAACATATCGCGGGGTCAATATATCTGGATAATGGCCGTTTTTCATCATCTGAACAGCCAGCAGCTCCACATAGGCCCTAGTTCTTCGTACATGCTCACCGGTATCTTCGTCACGGTTTTCTACAAGGTTGGACAGACTTTCGATTGTATGATTCTGCATTTTAATAACCTGCAGCTTAGACTGTTCAATCTCTGCAATCTTTTCAATAAGCTCAGTTTCTTTTTCTCCAAGCTCTGATTCTGTAAAATCAAGATTTTTCTCAAGCCTCTGATTTGACCGTATAAATGCCACAAGGAATGCAAGCGTAAAGCCTGTATTAATAATAGAAATACCATAGAAAATAACCTGCAAAAACTGTGCAAGCTGTGGAAAAATCAAAAACCAGATAATTGTAAAAATTTTATCATGCGAGGTTGTTTTTCTGTTTCCAATTAAATAAACCAAAAGTCCAAAATACAAAATAACTTCAAGAATAACAGGAATAGCAAAGAATTTTCCGCGTGAATAAATATTATTCTGGTCAATTTCATATAAAAGACCTGTAAACGGCGTAACAACCAGGGACAAAAAATAAAATATTGCAGCAATAGATAAAAGCCATTTTATAAATCTTTTATATTTTGCACTGTTCAGAAAATTAACTATATAAAAGCCGGAGGTTATAATTACCGCAAAAGACATAAAATAAAAAATGAACATCGCTATTGGAAGAATTATGCGGCTTCCCGGGCGAGAAGTTCCTTCAAAAACCCAGGTAAAAATATCGGCAAAGGCCATTACAAAATTGGAAATAACGGTATATTCAAACCAATGCCTAACTTTTGTTGTAATAGTTTTTCTAAGAACAACAGAAATTAAAATTATAACTCCAATTATCTGATTGTAATAATCCAGCGTTATATTAATAATAGTAAGCAACTCTCTCGACATTTTTTATTACACCTTTTCTTCTTTTTCTCTATATAAAATTGCAACATTTCCTATGATTCTAACAAGTGTTGCATCTGTTTTTTCGCAAAGCTGTTGTGTAAGCTCCTTTTTTTCATCCTTGTATTCGTTGAATCTGACCTTAATAAGCTCATGTGCTTCAAGAGAGTTATCTACCATGTCTATGACACCATCGGTAACACCAGCCCCGCCAACAATTACAACGGGCTGCAAATCATGAGCAATTTTTTCAAGTTCTTTTCTCTGCTTACTTGTTAATTCAATCATTGTTTAATTTTAGCAATTTGTTCATTTTTCGGCTAGGTTTTTACATTGAATTATACTGTTACAACCTCAAACCTTTTCACCTGCCTGTTAAGACATTGACCAAGTTGTAATAAAACTTTAATATTTAAGTATGACTAAACAGGCAGATGAATTATCAGAATTTCTAGACTCTAAAACTATAGATTCGCTTGGAACTTTTTTGGATAAGGACAGGGGATTCGAAGCTTCTGCAGATATTATTGCCATTGCCTTTGGTTCTGAAAAAGGTTTTTCAAAAATGAAAAGCGACAGGGTAGAAAAGCTTGTTTCCAGCTTTAAGAAAAATCTTACTCTTTTGATTCAAAAAACCTGGGTTGAAAAATCTGACATTGCACTTAAAGACCAGCTTTTGTATCAGCTTGAAATATTCTTATCAAACGACAAATGGTCAGACAATTATGCTTTGTTCCTTCAGCTTATTAACCAGGCAGTATTTTTGATGTTTGGTCAAAAGCCGGATACCCCTGATTTTGCAGAATACACACTGCGAATTGATCCGGAATTTGGTATTTTCTGGTGGTATATTTCAAATCTCCCCCCCAAAACCGAATGGTCAGAAGAAAAATGCCGGTTAGCCATGCTGCTTGGAATGTATTTCCTTGCAAATTACTAATATTTTGAATTAAGCAGACCGGAGCATTGAGTTCCGGTCTTTTTTATTTGTGGAGAAAACTATATGGATATAACAAAAATGTGTACTTCCCTGCGAGCTGCCAGCCAGAAGCTTGCTTTGCAGAATGCAAGTCAGAAAAATGCCGCTTTGGAAGCCGTTGCTGCTGCTCTTGATAAAAACCGTGATATTATTATTTCAGCTAACAAGGATGATATTGATGCTGCCCGCGCCAGCGGAATGAGCGAGTCTATAATAGATCGCCTTATGCTTGATGACAAACGTATAGACGGTATCGTTGAAAGCCTGCGCCTTGTAATTGGCCAGACAGATCCTGTTGGCGAAGAGCTTGGCGGCTGGAAAACTCCTAATGGATTGAATATAAGACAGGTTCGTGTACCACTTGGCGTTGTTGCAATTATTTATGAAAACCGCCCGAATGTTACTGTTGATGCATTCAGCCTTGCATATAAGAGCGGAAATGCTATTTTACTGCGTGGCTCTTCTTCTTCGTATAAATCAAATGTTGAAATTGTTCGTGTTATTCGTGAAGCTCTGGCTGGTGTTGAAGGCGGAGTACCGGAAGCAATTGAACTTGTTGAAGTTCGCGAGCACGACCACAGCGATGTTGACCAGATTTTGAATGCTGTTGGTTTGATTGATGTATGTCTGCCGCGTGGTGGTAAAAAACTTATTCAGAACGTTGTGCAGAATGCTCGTGTTCCGGTTATTGAAACAGGAAGCGGTGTCTGCCATCTTTACGTTGATGAATTTGCAGATCTTGAAATGGCGTGCCGCGTAGCAGAGAATGCAAAAATCCAGCGTCCGAGCGTTTGCAATGCAATTGAGTGTATGGTTGTGCATTCCAAGGTTGCCGGCGAGTTTTTGCCAAAGGTTGCAGCTACATTTGCGGGCCGCGTAAAGCTTCATGCTGATGAAAGATCGTTTGAAATATTAAAAAACAACGTGGTAGCAAAAGAGACCACGCTACTCCCAGCCACAAAAGACGACTTTGGCAACGAATATCTTGACTATGAATGCTGTATAAAGGTTGTAGACAGCATACAGGAAGCCATAGACTACATAAATGAACACAATACAAAGCACAGTGAAAGCATAATTTCCGAAAGCCGTGCAAATACAAGGCTTTTCCAGTCAATGGTAGATGCAGCCTGCGTTTATGTAAATGCCAGTACCCGCTTTACCGATGGCGGCGAGTTTGGCTTTGGCGCCGAGCTTGGAATAAGCACCCAGAAGCTCCACGCCCGCGGCCCAATGGGAATAAAGGTACTTACAACAACCAAATATTTGATTGATGGTGAAGGACAGATAAGATGAGTATGATAAATGAATCGCTAAAAAACTCTCGTAAAATTGTAATAAAAATTGGCTCCAACACACTTGCCAAATCCGACGGAACAACCAACATAGACTTTATGCTGGACTTTGCAGAGCAGTGTGCTTCTCTTATTAAGCAGGGCAAGCAGATAATTCTTGTTTCTTCCGGAGCACAGGTTGCAGGTGTTTCTACAACAAAGGAATGGGCCCGCAAAAAGGATGTTCACTACCGCCAGGCGCTTTGTGCAATCGGTCAGGTAGAGCTTATGCATCAGTGGCGTAAGGCATTCCAAAAGCAGGATCTGCATATCGGTCAGCTGCTGCTTACAAAAGATGACTTTGAAAACGAGCACCGTTCTCTCAACATCCGCAATACATTGTTTACCCTTGTAGACGAAGGCGTAATTCCTATCATCAACGAAAACGACAGTGTAAGCTACGACGAAAT
>JAEEGL011178935.1_pt1 | contig 19065 bp, 17 predicted proteins | sample 9134231 | NCBI WGS metagenome assembly JAEEGL01 (sample SAMN16246548, study PRJNA631951) | gut metagenome | biome: gut microbiome; feature: rumen; material: fiber-attached | host: Bos | place: Iran: Karaj | collected 2018-10 | reverse complement strand
TTTACTTCTACATAAACTGGGATTGCGCCACAAAGAACCATGGCGTTGATAACACTCTTATGTACATTACGTGGAATCAAAATTTTATCTCCAGCCTTGCATACTGACAAAATCATCGTCTGCACAGAGCTGGTGGTTCCATTAACCATAAGAAATGCATGTGCTGCCCCAAAAGCATCCGCTGTCAGATCCTCAGCTTCCTTGATAACAGAAATAGGATGTCCCAAGTTATCAAGTGGCTTCATGGAATTAACATCCAAACCAACACACTGCTTTCCAAGCAACTCCACAAGCTCAGGATTACCTCTTCCACGCTTGTGACCTGGCACGTCAAATGGAACAACGCGCCTTCTTCTAAACCTCTCCAACGCTTCACATATTGGAGCCGCCTTCTGCTCAAATTTTCTCATTATTGACCCTTTTACCTTCTATAATGTGCACAGCACCCTTAGCACACTAAATTGTATACTATTAACAGGCGCTAAATGCTTTTACATTATATCAGCCTATGAGAGTTTTCGCTACTATTGATTTATACAAAAAAGGCTAGACCAAATGGTCTAGCCTTCTTAGTAGCGAGAGGGGGATTCGATTCTCGCCTGCCGGCTCGGTCGGCTCGCAACCATGTGGTCCCCCGGACCACGCTCGCCCCTCGACATCGCGGGGGAGCCGCGGTTTGATTGAGTTGAATCCACATATAGTTACATAAAAAATAAGAGCTAGACTCAAAAGTCTAACTCTTATTTTTTAGTAGCGAGAGGGGGATTCGAACCCTCGACACCGCGGGTATGAACCGCGTGCTCTAGCCAACTGAGCTATCTCGCCGCATCGACAAATATTTAATTAACTAAATGGGACCTACAGGGCTCGAACCTGTGACCCCCTGCTTGTAAGGCAGATGCTCTCCCAGCTGAGCTAAGATCCCAGAGCTTTTAGCGTTTTATTACCGCTTCAAGCGACTCGTATAATATATCATTGGATTAGGTGGATTGTCAACCGTAAAACAAATATTCGCAATACTTTTTTATATTTGTCCAATTGGCTGAAAACCATCCCTGTCCAATGCTTTGAAACTATGCCTTGATTGCCCATCTCATCTTAGTTGATTTGCTTCTAGGATTGATTCTACATTCCTCTGCTGATGGTCGAATTACATCCGATGAAACTTCAGAATAAACACCCTCTCTAGCAAGCTCTTTAAATGATTTTTTTACAAGTCTGTCCTCTCCAGAATGGAAAGTCAGAATTGCAACTCGTCCACCTGGTTTTAAAATGCCAGGAAGCTTTTCAAGAAATGAATACAACACCTCGAATTCGCTGTTAACATCTATACGAAGTGCTTGGAAAACTCTGGCACAGCTTTTCTTAACTGCCTGCTCCTTCTCATCCTTAGGTACTTTCCAAAGTGCCTCTGTAATAGCCTCTCGAAGAGCTGTAGTGGTATCCATAGGATTCCCCTTTGACATTAGAGTAAATACCTTATGAGCAATCTCCTCGGCGTATGGTTCGTCGGAATTTTCCACCATCATTCCAACAAACTCTTCTTCAGTAATATTGTGTAAACGCTCAGCCGCCGATTCGCCATGTTTCGGATCAAGACGCAAATCAAGTGGACCATCTATCTTATATGAGAATCCTCTTTCAGGATTATCAATCTGCATAGAAGAAACACCAAGATCAGCCAGAACAAAATCAAACTGTCCTGCTTCCTCAGCCACTTTATCTATATTTGCAAAATTAATAAGTCTGAACTGAAAATTGTCATCACCAAAACCAAATCCGCGAAGGCGTTCTACCGTCTTTGCGGATTCAATAGGATCTACATCTAGTCCATAAACACAACCATTTCCCTGAAGCTGCTCAAGCATTTTTCTAGTGTGACCACCGTATCCTAAGGTGCAATCCAACCCCTGCTGACCTGGTTGAATCTGAAGGAAATCTAAAATCTCCTTCACCATAATCGAAATATGCATTCCAGCTGGAGTAGAGCCTTTACTTATAACTCGTTCTATGGTGTCCTTGTATTTTTCTGGGTTGTGTTCCTTATATTTTTCCTCGAATTTCTTTGGGTATTTTCCTGAATAACGAACTCTTCTTTTGTGCTGCTTTTCTTCCATGTATGATTCCTTATCTATTAGTCACTAAATTCTATCTTTAAAGTATATCTGTTATCTACCGCCTTCACAACAGGCTCATAAATATCATACACAGCTTTCAACGCCAAATCATCTGCTTTTTGTCCATTGGAAGCTTCATTAAAGCTCTCTTTAAGTCTTCTGCTTAATTCCTTTTCAATGGTATTGTAATCCTGTACTGTCAGCTTAATAGAACCAATTGTAAAGAAACCACTTTTCTGACTACCAATCTCCACCTTATCTGGATCTATTTCGATTGTATCTAGATATGGATGCTTAATCTTTATAGTCAGAACCTTGTTTTCTTCATCATCAATAATATTAGATTTATTAAGTTTATCAAGATCTACAACAAAACTTCCTTTGCCTTTATATGTGACAGTCTGATATTTCTTAGTTGGATCCCAGTCCAGTGAATCAAGCATTCTGTCTTCAATGGTGTAGCTTACATCACCAGTCACTTCGTATGTCACAAGCTTCCTGGTCTCATTTGGCTTTGAAAGAATAACATCAGAAAATGACACTCTCACTCCGCTGCCACCTAGCTTAATTGTGTTAGGATCAATCATTTCAATGCTATCATCAAATCTGGTGGTGTCATTATCTTTCCTAACATTATATGCAATAATAATCGAAAGTGTTGCTACCAGCAAAACAGCGCAAACAGCCTTCTGTATATTAGTCTTATTCATCGCCTCCACTCCTCATTCTGATTTTAAAGCTGCTAAACTGAAACAGTTGGTTCAATATCCAAAGAAGTAATGCAAAAGTTAAAACCGGAATAACACAGTAGGCTATTATCAAAATAACAATAGCTACGATAAATTTCTGAATAATGCCCTTGTAATAATCAAAAAGATCCTTTACACCATCAATAGCTGACTGGAAAGCCACAGAAATCTTCTCAAAGAAACCTTTATCAGAAGTGGTCTCAGAAATTCCTTCTACATTTTTGGCACCATCCTCTGCAAGGTTAACAGTTTCTTCCACATAAGGCATGTAATCTGCACAAATCTTTTCAGATAAGGCCGTACCGCATGGCACTACCAAGACAAGAACAACTGCCAATGCAAATATCTTCATAGATAAAGCTCTTAAAAATTCTTTCTTGGTAAACATATAAGCTAAAAGCAGTATAATTGCCACTGGAATAACAAATTTAAAAACTAGTGGTACACCTTTGATAACAAGGAGCTTTTCAAACATAATCATTCCAAGCATCAAAATGAAATATTTATTCATGTCCGCCAGTGAATCTGCCAAAGGAGTAGCATAATCGTCTGGCAAAAAAGTGATAACTACAGACATTGCAATAGTTGCCCCTGCTATACCCATAACAGTAGTTTTAGCCTCTTCGAGTGTTTCTACAGAACCACCAAACACTGGCAGGTTCTCAGTTTTGGCAGAAGCCACACAGTAAGAAAAAACAATAAGAAATACCATTAAAAGGACTTTTGTAATAAGTCCCCAGCGCTTTGTAGTTGTCTCAGTCAATATTTCTCTCCCTCATCCCTTTCTTAATTATTCATATCGATGTAATCTGGCTCGTCATCCATGATGATTGCAGCAATAATATAAGCAAGAATTCCTGACCCACCTGCCAGTGTAAATAATACCCAAAGCAATCTAACCACTGTAGGATCAATATCAAAATAATTTGCTATACCACCGCAAACACCACAAAGCTTTCTGTCTGAACTCTTGTATAATTTTTTACTCATAATAAACATCCTTTCTACAATCATTATTTGAAAATAGTATAACACTTCTGTGTTGTTGATTTGATTATAGGTTATCTTATTTAAGTACAACAGTACAAAATTGGTGATTAGGAGTATTTTATTTCTCCTATTTGGAAAAATAAAAGCTATCTCAAAATGAGGTAGCCTTATGCTATAATCATTATTCTTCTCCCACCAGGTGTACAATCTCTGGTTCATGGCCTACAGCGGGGAGGAATTTATCAAAAATATCTACAGTTTTTATCTTTAAGCTAGATGTGTTAATACATGGATGACAACCAATATACTCATCTTTTTTTACATCTTCATCTACAAGAAGCTTAACTGCATGTTCTTTATCATTCATCAACCCCATAATGCTTACTGAGCCTGGCTCAATATCAAGGTATTTCAGCATATCTTCTGGAGACGCAAATGAAAGTCTGGCAGAATTAATCTGACTAGATAGCTCCTTTGTTTTAAATTTCTTATCTCCTGGCATCATAAGCAAATAGAACTTAGTCTTCTGCTTATTACACAAGAATAGGTTCTTGCAAATTGTTACATCCAAAATTTTATCAATCTCGTTGCAGACGTCCATCGTTCCTGCTGCTTCATGATCTGTTCTTTCATACTCAATTCCAAGATTATCCAAAAAATCGTATGTACGAATTTCTCTTTGTTGTCTTCCTTCACAATTATCTGGTCTTCCTTTTAGTAATTTCATTTTAATCCTCCAATGCCTCTAAATCAGAAGTTTCATATCGATTATACCCCTGAAGGCTCTTTTTGTATTTCCAGCATTTGATTGCATCATCTAAGCTTCTCCCTTGATTAGCTTCAAAGAAGTCTCTTATATAGGTGTTGTATTCATACTGCTTATCAATCTTTGTTTTTCCTTTTTTCTTTTCTTCCAATATCAAATGATATGCTTCTATGGCATCACTATAAGTCTTACCAGCATTTGCTTTTAACCATTTCTGAAACTGCACATTAAATGAAAATGATTTACCAATCTTTTCTTTGAAAAAAGCTCTATGTTTCTCTGAACAGACTATATTGTTTTCTATGATTGTATCTTCAGTGAGAGTGCCAACTTCAACGAAAGCTCTCTTAGTTTTGGATACTTCCTTTACCTTTCCAGTATCTAGGAAGTACGCTATTCTCTCAGTAAGCTCTACCTTCCCCCCAGAAGTAGGAAGTCCATTGCTTCTGCAGAACTCTACAAGTTCTTCCTTCAAGTAATAGTAACTTCTGAATGTATCGCTGTCTAAATTTGTGTTAAGTATTGGTCTTTGTGTCATATTTCACCTCTTGTAGTTTAGTAATAGTATATCGTATTTACGAATAATAAAAAACTTCTGTTGAATTTACTTTACGGGTACTAATGTAATATCCATTCATTTACCCGTAAAATTTTAAAACATGCCCTTAGTTATGCCACACAGGCACATTTTTCAGCAAGATAGTGTGCAACTCTCCCGCACTTTCAATATAAAAAAGGTCACCGCAAAATTTGCGACAACCTCTTCCATAACAAAATTGTGCCGTCAATGACGGCACAATTCAAACTTTATTTTTCCAATATCTCAATCCATTAAAAATCGTCCGGCAGCTTATCACTAATCTTATTCCACTCATAAGGTGTATTCTGGTACACGTAGTAATTCAGCCAATTAGAATACATGATATTTCCATGGCTTCTCCACTGAAGCAGAGGCTTCTGTTCTGGATCATCATTTGGATAATAGTTCTCTGGCAAAGCTATTTCTAATCCTTTTCCAACATCTCGCTTATATTCACTATCAAGAGTAAAACGGTCGTACTCTGGATGTCCCATCACGAAGATATTGCTTCCATCCTTGGACATGCAAAGGAACACGCCAGCTTCATCGCTCTTGGCACATACTACAAGCTCGTCACAGGCTTCTATATCTTCAGTACGCACACCTGTATGGCGGCTGTGTGGAGCATAGAAAACATCATCAAATCCACGGACCAGTGGAATCTTTCTGTTCTGAACTCTGTGTGGGAATATACCAAATTTCTTCTCATCTAAATCATATTTATTAATGCCATAGCGGTAATATAATCCTGCCTGGCATCCCCAGCAAAGATGAAGTGTAGATGTTACATGAGTCTTAGTCCACTCAAACACATGAGTAAGCTCTTCCCAATAATCCACCTCTTCAAAAGGCATCTGTTCTACAGGTGCTCCTGTAATAATCAAACCATCAAAATATCTATCGTATACGTCCTCAATGCGCTCATAGAAAGTATCAAGATGAGTCTTACTTGTGTGCTTGCTCTCGTGGCTTCCGACAGTGAGGAATGTCACATCCACCTGAAGTGGTGTATTGGAAAGGGAGCGCAAAAGCTGAAGCTCTGTAGCCTCCTTCAAAGGCATTAGATTTAAAATCCCAATCGAGATAGGTCTGATATCCTGATGAGTGGACCTATTCTCGTCCATAACAAATATATTCTCTTGCTCAAGTATTGCCTTAGCAGGTAAATCGTTTTGTGTTCTAATTGGCATACTTACCCTCTCCTTATCATCTAGTAAAATCAATAAATAACTTTACTAATGATAACACAACCTATCTCCTTCCGCCATGAGTTAATTGTTTATTCCTGTACATACGCTCATCCGCCAAAAGATAAATAGAATTAGAATCCTCCCCCGGAAGCTCATAGCTAAAAGCATATCCTACTGCTGTGCTTCGAGGAATCGAGGAATCTGCCCTGTTCAGCTGCTTTAATGCCTTATTCAAATTCGTAATCAACCGATCCACAATTTTTATTTTTTCGCCAGTAAGTATGGCTACAAACTCATCTCCACCTATTCTTGCAACAAACCCTTCTCTGCCAAATATTTGATTCAATACTTTTCCAAATTGAATAAGATATTTATCTCCCATAAGATGTCCCTGATTGTCGTTTACAGCTTTTAGTCCATTCAAATCAATACTTATAATACAATAATCATCCTCCAGCTGATTAAGATTTTCCATGAAATTATCGTATTTCGCTCTATTTGGTAACCCTGTAAGCTCATCCGCATATGCAAGATGTTTCAAAGACTGATATTCCCTGTGACGTGAAAATGTATCTGAAATAAAAATATAGTAATTCAACAAGGTCACAAAAACCATGCACATCGCACCTAAAGGAACAGCTTTTTTTGAAAGCATAATCTGCTTTGAAACTCCCATCACTTCCAGATAGTAAAAAAACAAATTAAAAATAAATGATGCCGCCAAAAGAGCTTGTCCTGTAAGCTGCAAAAACTGAGCCCGCGAAACTAAATGTTGCCTTGCATCCTTTAGTAATATCATTACAAACATAAAAACTATTAGTACCATAGCATCAAGCTGATATATAACTAGAAGCTTGTTGATATGCACCTTGCCCATGAAGTGCAGTACTATAAGTAACATAGGTACAATAGTTCCACTGATTGCAAAAGCCAAGAATATTTTTCGTTCAAGATAATTTCTCATACACCCCATTGTCATGTACATAAATGGCACTACCATATAAAGTGATATGTACTCTATCTCTGTCTGATGCCCATAAGTTTCTATAAATAAATCCAACAGCTTAAACTGGGTCAAAAACCAAATTCCAAGAACAATAAACAACAGTGATGAATAAATCTGCATATTGATTTCTGGTATATCGCTTCGAAAGCCCACTCCTATCGCAAAAAATATCACACCAAATATAATCAAAAATGCAGAGGAAATAAAAATAAATACATGATTAAGAATGGTATACTGAAGTACATCTAAATAGCCACCCAATACCGGTGGTTCGAAATGCCCATAGGCATTATCCTCCGCGATTAGCAAAGAAAGCTTTATGGTTACAGGCATATACAGCTTTGGCAAAATAGCAAAATTATTCTCACAACCAATAAATTTACCAGCCTTATATGCCTCCACATGGTTACTTTGCACCTTTCTTGAGTCTACAAACAGCATCCATGCACTATAGTTAGACTCAAAAAACAAAGTAGCATCCACATACTTGCTTAAATCGACATCTCTTTTTATTAAAACAATAGTATCCCCTTTAAATGTACCATTTCCAATAATATTCCTTAGTTGCGAAATATGAACATCCTCAAATTTTGAATCATTATAATATACATCCCATCCTTCATTAAGCTCTTCCACATTGTATTTACTATCTGCCTGCAAAAAGAAATGGCCTATAATTAAAAGCACGATAAATGCAATGAAGGATATCGCAAGATTAAATACCGTTTTAACCATGATGAGCCTCCTTCATTCTGTACATACGCTGATCAGCCAGATAGAAAACATCAGCATATTTCCTGCTCTCCACCTCATTACTAAAAGCATATCCGACAGATGCAGACAACTTAAATTTGCTATCTCCCTCATTAAAGTGATTCATTTCATCCATAAACTTCTTTATACACATTTCTATAGCATCAGCTTTTTTGTTCTTAAAAAGAGCTATAAATTCATCACCACCAGTGCGCGCCCTAAGCTCAGCATCACTAAAAGAATTTTCAAAAGCCTTTGCAAAAGCTTTAATCATATCATCACCTACTGCGTGGCCAAAGGTATCATTAACAGATTTTAAATTATCGAGGTCAAGGCTGACGATAGCATAATCTCCCTGCAAATTTGCAAATTCCTGACTGCATGCCGCTCTATTCATCAATCCAGTTAATGCATCTGTATATGCCAAGCCTTCCAACTGAGCTTTCATTCTCTGAGCACTCATATGGTTAATACTGTTAATGAAATAATAAATAAAATGGCACACCATGAAGAAAAGCATTCCAAGCTCAAATAAGTTTATAGAGGTAAACAGAGTAACATGAGTAAAATCTTCATTCGTCCCCCAAATTACCCTTAGCAAAATTTCTAAAAGAGCTGAACCCACCAATATCGTGAAACCTATCATAAGATAAATTTCTGCATCAACACCAACGATATAATCTACATCTTCCTGACTGTCACTTTGTTTTTTTAAGCATTTAATGAGAATAGGTAACAGAATTAGAATTTCCACAACATCAACCGTTCCCACAAAATCCCTGAAAAAGTATAAGTGTACGACTCCAGAAAAATGCAGTATCAAAATAATAATCGGAAATACGATATTTAAGACAATAATAATTTTCTGCTTTTTTTCCTCAACATCAGAATGCAAAGAATAAAAAAGCATTGAAAAAGCAAGTGGAAACAGATAAAACGAAATGTACTCCAACATAGAAAAGAACTCCTGATGAAGTCCGCCAAATATACATAAAATATCATTACTAGAATATATATAGCATCCTAATAGCATAGCAAAATCCGCACTAATATAAACTTGTAATGCACTTCTGTGAGTAAGCAAAAGATAAATCCAAAGTGAAAATAAAAGACATGAATATATAATTAAAAATCCACCAATGAAAATGGTAGTTCTATTAAAGCTGAAAAATGCCCGAATCAAGTCACGTTTTTGACCGTAAAAAACTGGGGATAATTGTCTGATGGCAAAATCATCCCCAATAGTATATTTGATTGTAATGTCATGAACACCTGGGCTTAAATTAAGCGTTACAAAATTAAAAAGCTTAGGTATAAACATCCTCTTTTCAAAAAAATCTTGCCCAAAAGAATACATCAGCTCATTATCTATCAGCACCTCTATAGCCGATAGCTTGCTTTTAAACATAAGAGTAGTGCAATCTGAGCCAACTTTTATCTTATTTGAAATGGTAATGACATCACCTCTTTTTGAGCGGCCTATATGATATTCTGACAGCACAACGTTTTTCATCACTGAATTGTCACGACTAATAGACCACCCCTTCTCCAAAGGGCTGATATCAGATTCAGAAGACGTTGTGAGCATGCTACCACTTATTGCTAACAGAAAAATTGTAACAAAAGCTGTCAGCATAGGCAGTATCAAAATCTTTTTCTGTTGAAGATTGCGAATATCATCCATATCATGATTTTACACCTAAAGTGTGTACATTTATGGAATAAGCAACGAATTTTTAGCTATTCACCATAGCCAATAAATCTTCCTCTGAAAGGACAGTCACGCCCAATGCGTTGGCTTTATCAAGCTTGCTTCCTGCCGCTTCCCCAGCTACCAGATAACTGGTCTTTTTTGAAACAGAGCCGGCGCATTTTCCACCATTCAGTTCAATAAGCTCCTGAGCTTCCTTTCTGCCCATGGTTGGAAGTGTTCCAGTGATTACAAAGGTAAGACCTGCGAACTTATCAGTAGCGCCTTCCTTTTCCTGTTCCTTCATGTTTAGACCTTCTGCCTCAAGTCTATTTATTATATCTATATTAACGCTATCATGGAGATAATCGTAAATAGATTTTGCACTAATTTCGCCTATATCATTTACAGCTGTAAGCTCCTCCATAGATGCCGCCATAATAGCTTTTATATCCTTGAAATGAGCTAATAAAGATTTTGCCGCTGCCTTTCCAACATTAGGAATACCAAAGCCTGTAAAGAGCTTATTTGCATCATTTTCCTTAGATGCTTCTATTGTCGCTAAAAGCTTATCAGTGTTCTTTTCCTTACCAATAATGCCTTCTTCAATCAATTCATCTCTCTTTTCCTTAAGGGTATAAATATCAGCTATATCCTTGATATATCCTCGTCTTACAAGGTCTATAATATAAACCTCTCCGAAGCCTCTGATATCCATTGCATCTCTTGAAACGAAATTGATTATATGACGCTCTAACTGAGCTGGACAGCTTGGATTAGTACACTTCATATCAGCTGTGTCCGCATCCCTTGATACAGGGCCGCCACAGGCTGGGCAAACACTTGGAATCTTATATGTGTTAACTCCATCTGGACGTTTATCGTGCTTAACCTCTTTAATCTTAGGAATGATTTCGCCTGATTTATAAACTACTATCGTATCTCCGATACCGATGTTCAGTTCATCAATAAAATCCTGATTGTGAAGTGTTGCACGGCTAACTGTTGTACCGCATAAACGAATTGGCTCAAAAATAGCTGTAGGATTTACTCGACCAGTACGGCCTACAGAAAGCTCTACATCTAAAAGCTTTGTCTCCTTCTCTTCTGGTGGGTATTTGTATGCGATATGACCGTTTGTGTACTTAGCACTTGTAGAAAAATCAGCTCTATATGCGACCTGATCAATCTTAACTACCGCACCATCTATATCAAATTCAAACTCTTCTCTCTTCTCGCCAATCTCATCGATAACAGATAAAATATCCTCTGCATTATCGCATATACGATGGAAAACAACTGGCACATTGTGCTCGTCCAAAATATCAAGTCCCTTACAATGACTCTCTGTAAGCTCATCCGGACCCTGCTGAACATTGAATACAAACATCTTCAAACCACGCTTTTTGGTGATATTTGCATCCAACTGACGAAGTGTTCCAGCTGCAAGGTTTCTAGGATTAGCTGCAAGCTTACCTCCAGCAATTTCCTGCTCCTCGTTATATCTGTCAAAATCCTCGTGAGACATATAAACTTCACCTCGAAGCTGAAGTGATTCATATGGCAAATCAAGATATTTATTTACATCTGGAATAACAAGCGCATTTTCTGTAACGTCCTCACCTACAAGACCGTCTCCTCTTGTCTCAGCAAGCTTAAGCTTTAACTTTCCCTGACTATCTTTCTCGTATCTGAGAGTCATAGAAAGACCGTCAATCTTTGCCTCTACAGAAAACTTTGCATCCGTATGAACCGCCTTAACCTTTTCAACCCATGCTACTACGTCCTCTTTAGTAAAGACATCCTCGATAGAAAGCATTGGTACATCGTGAGTAACCTTTACACCTGCCTCACGCTTCGCAATACCACCTATTTTCTGTGTAGGAGAATCTGGTGTTACCCACTCAGGATGCTCCTTCTCGGCAGCCTTAAGCTGAAGCATAAGCTGATCATATTCGAAGTCTGTAATCTCAGGCTCATCATCGTTGTAATATTTGTCCATGTGATAGTCGATAGTATCGACTAATTTTTTATATTCTTCTAATAACATTAATTCTTTGATCCCTCTAACATTTTATTTAACAGTTTCAGTTCGTGTAATGTCACGTCCCTATATGTATCTTCCTTTAAATCTCCGAGCTCGATATTCATAATACGTACTCTCTTAAGGGTGCGAACTCTATAACCAAGCTCCTGACACATTCGTCTGATTTGACGATTCAACCCCTGTGTAAGAATGATATTGAACTTGTTTGGTCCAAGCTTTTTCACCTGACATTTTCGAGTAGTAGTATCCAATTCCTCGAGATAAACTCCCGCTGACATCTTTTTTATAAAGTCGGCTGTAATCTCTTTATCAACAGTGACAACATATTCTTTTTCATGGGCGTTTACTGCCCTCATTATCTTATTAACTAAATAACCCTGATTAGTAAGAAGTAACAATCCCGTGCTGTCCTTATCCAAACGACCGATAGGATAAATTCTCTCTGGATAATTAAGATGATCTACAATATTATTCTTCTCACGCTTTTCAGCTGTGCAAACAATTCCTGCTGGCTTATTATAAGCGATAAGAATCTTTTTCTTTCCAACATTTGAAACAAGCTTGCCCTTAAACAAAACCTCATCAGCAGCAGACACTTTCATCCCCATCACAGCCGGCTGACCATTCACCATAACATCTCCGGCCTCAATGGCAGCATCTGCAGCCCTTCGACTACACACCCCTGCGTCAGACAAATATTTATTTAATCTGTATAATTCTTCCACTAAAGCCTCCATTTATATATCAGAATGGAGACCAAGTTCATGGTCTCCATAAAATTCTTATTTTATTAGCAGATAAGCTTATTTAGATAATAAATCTGTTCTGATAAAGCCTTCCTTTTTCTTAAATTTAACCTTTGTCCAACCTTCAGCATAGCTCATGATAACTTCTACTTCATCACCATCATATGCAACTGCAACTTTTGATGAAGATGTATCCATCTTTGAGCGAATGTTTGTTGTAGACTTAATTCTAATCTTATCACCCTTATTAAAGCTCTGTGTAACTGTTGGTGTCTCCTCTGTCTCTTCCTCCTGAGTCTCTTCAGCAGTATCTCCGTTAGAAACATTTACAGCATCCTTAGTGATATAAGCTTTTGTGCCGTTGTAATCAAACTTGTAGAAATCTCCCTCTTCTCCGTAGATGGTGATTTCTGTACCCTTCTGAACAGAGCCAAGTCTTTCACTATTCTTATCAGCTTCTGCTCTTACATTAGCCTTAGCATTTGTCTTTCCAGTAAATGAATTAGCTTCCTCTTCTTCTGCCTTGGCAGCTTCCTCAGCAGCCTTAGCCTCCTCTTCTGCCTTAGCTTTAGCTTCTTCCTCAGCCTTTGCAGCCTCCTCAGCCGCAGCAGCTAACTGAACCTGATAATCAGAATTCCACTGAACGATAGCAGCTGGAAGTGTCTCTGACATGAATGTTGCGAGGCTGGCATCTTTATCGATTGCATCTTCGTATGCCTCAGTAACCTCTGCTTCTTTGTCTAATTTATCCTGCTGACGAATAAATACAGAAATCAAATCAGAAACCTCTGTATCCATTTCATAGATGTTATTAGTCTGATTGAATGAACCGTAAATATTGTTGATGAAAAGCTTATCATCCTTTGTCTCAACATAGAAGAAATCAAGACCAGGTGCTTCTGTTTCGATATCCTTATATTTAAGATCTACTCTGACTGAGCAAAGGTATGAGCCCTTCTCAAGACCGTCTTTTGTGAAAATCTTAATGTTGTTAAAGCTGTCGATGTACTGGCTGTAAAACTGAATATAACTTACTTCCTGATCTGATACAGGATCTGCCAGCTTCTTAAGTGAATCTGTATCGCCAGAAGCATATGCTTTGTAATAATCATTTATTAACTTATCCAGTTCTTCGTTCTTGTTTTCTTTGTAATTCTTATAAACGCCTTCGGCTGTTTTTTCCTGTGTTGCTGACTTTCCAGTACCTAAAAATAAAACACATGCCATGCATATGAAAATGCAACCTGCCAAAAAGTATCTCTTATGTAAAGCGATAAAATCACCGCAATTTCCTGCTATATATCTAACCTTATCTTTTATCTTTTGAAAATCCATGTGCCCCTCCAGTGAGTATTGTAGGCTTCGAACTGTAGACGGCCGGATTCGAACCGGCGGTCTTCGGAGTCGGAGTCCGATGCGTTATCCAACTACGCTACGCCTACTAATTAACTTGCCGATTTATTGTATCACAAGTTAGAACTCACATCAAATAAGAAACCTTAATTTTTTGGGTAGACTTTAGTTGATTAAAGTATCATAATATTCTAAAATCATAATAATTTTTAGGAGGTTATTCAGGAATGAATCCTATTGGTTCAACTAGATTATATTGTTTGCTCGGAAACCCTGTCTCACATAGTATCTCTCCTGCCATGCACAATCTGGCATTTGATACATTAGAACTGGACAATTCTTATATGGCTTTTAACGTGGAGCCTGATAATCTTTCAAAAGTTGTAGACGGCCTAAAAGCCATGAACTGCGGCGGTTTTAATCTTACCATGCCTTTTAAGACAGCTATTATTCCACTATTGGATGAAATAGATGAAGTTGCTTCATTAGCTCATTCTGTAAACACAGTTGTCAACGAAAACGGGAAACTCCATGGTTATACTACTGATGGAATTGGTTTCCTAAAATCAATGACAGAGTGTGGAATTAACTATAAAGGTACCACGATTTCCATGCTTGGAGCTGGCGGTGTAGCTACTTCAATAATCACACAGGCTGCCACTGAAGGCGTTTCAAAAATAAATATTTTCAAACGCAAAAATGCAACATTTGATAAAGTTGTTGATTACGCTGACAAAATCTCAAAAGCTACCGAATGTGATGTTTTTGTTTATGACATAGCTGATAAAGACATTATGGAATTTTCCCTTCAGGAAAGTGAGATTCTTATAAATGGTACAAATGTTGGTATGGGTGATGATGACAGTTCACTGGTGCCCAAAGAATTCATCCACCAAAACTTAATAGTATGTGATACAATTTATCATCCAGAAATGACACGCCTTCTTAAAGACGCGGCCTCTGTCGGATGCAAAACCATGAATGGTAAGTTTATGCTACTATATCAGGGTGCAGCTGCTTTCAAACTTTGGACCAATCAGGATATGCCTGTTGAAATAGTTAAACAAAAATATTTTATATAGAAACGAGGAAAAATAATGAGTTTTAATTACTTGAAAAAAATGCCAACACCAGAAGAAATCAAGGAAATGCTTCCTGTGTCAGAAAATGTTCAGCAGATTAAACGTCAGCGCGATAAGGAAGTCGCTGATATTATCACAGGAAAAGATGATAGATTTCTATGTATTATCGGACCTTGCTCAGCAGATAATGAAGATGCTGTATGTGAATACATTAGCAAGCTTTCAAGAGTCGCTGAAGATATTAAAGATAAAGTTTTAGTTGTTCCTCGTATTTACACAAACAAGCCTCGTACAACAGGCAGTGGCTACAAGGGCATCGCTTCTCAGCCTGATCCAAACGAAGCACCAGATATGCTTGCAGGACTTATTGCCATGAGAAAAATGCACATCCGTGCAATGACAGAATCTGAGCTTACTGCTGCGGACGAGATGCTATACCCTGAGAACTGGGGATATGTAGATGATCTTCTCTCTTATGTAGCAATTGGTGCACGTTCTGTTGAGGATCAACACCACCGCCTCACTGTATCAGGCTTCGATGTGGCATCTGGTATGAAAAATCCAACATCCGGAGATTTTTCAGTAATGCTTAATTCAGTATATGCTGCACAGCATCCACATCACTTTACATTCTCTGGCTACGAGGTAACCACTACAGGAAATCCACTTGCTCACACTATTTTACGTGGAGCTGTTTCAAAGCACGGTAATAGCACACAAAACTATCACTACGAAGATCTCATTCGCCTTCATAATATGTATGAAGAAATGGATTTGGTTAATCCAGCTTGTATTATTGATGCAAATCATTCAAATTCAAATAAACAGTTTAAGGAACAAATTCGAATCGTAAAAGAAGTGATGCATAATCGCAATCACTCAAATGAAATTAAGAAATTAGTTAAGGGTGTAATGATTGAATCTTACCTTGTGGAAGGCTGTCAGCCTATCTCAGAAAATCAGACCTTTGGACAGTCAATCACTGATCCATGTCTTGGTTGGGAGGATACCCGTCATCTCCTCTATACGATTGCAGAGAGAAATTAGAGAAAAAATAAAAAGCCCCTTGTAGGCATCAAGCTCTTAGGTTTCTCAAGTGAAGCTTTCTATGCTGAACTGAGAAACACTAAGGCTTGTAGCCGTAACAAGGGGTGTTTTTGTAACTAGAGCTTTTCCTTATGCTGTGAGTCTACCTACTTCAAAGATTGAGATAAGCTCATCATCTTTTCTTCCAACTCCACTTATGAAGCTGTCCTCTTTCTTGAGGAATGGTGAAGGCTCATTAATCTCGCTATTTGCGATATTCATTACAGCCTTTACATCATCAACGATAATTCCCATCATCTCTTCGTTCTCAAGGTTAAGTACAATTATGCGGGTATCCTTATTAATATTCTCCTCTACATAATTCATTCTCTTACGAAGGCTCATTACAGGAACAACATGTCCACGTAAATTAATTACGCCTTTCATATACTCTGGAGACTTTGGAATACTTGTTATCTCTGGGACCATGATAATAGAGTTAATCACTGAAATATCAATACCGAAAGATTCCTTATCAATATGGAATACAATATACTGCTTATCTTCGTTTTCAACTCTATTTAAAGCTACTAAATCGTTCATTATTATATAAACCTCCGTTTAAACTACTTACATTAAGCTATTTTGAAGAACTTCATCTCATCGTTTAACTGCTCAGCAATATTTCTAAGGTATGATGCAGACTCTGCAAGTGTTGAAACTGTTGCAGAAAGCTCCTCTACTGAAGCACCAGTTGTCTCTGAAGATGCTGCATTCTCTTCTGAAATAGCAGAAAGTGAAGACATAGCATTAGCTACTACTGTGTTTGAAGAAACACATGTATTAGCCTCGCCAGAAATCTTAGTAACACTCTGAACTGTCTCATCGATATCCTGAAGCATACCCTGAACTGTATCAAGAGCCTCACCAAGAGCCTTCTGCTGCTCAATATTTCCATTCATTACATGTGTAGCAGCGCTAACTGCCTGTTCTGCCTCTGCTAAAAGCTCATCCATAAGAACTCTGATTTCCTGTGCAAGGCTTTCTGAATCATCAGCAAGCTTTCTAATCTCCTCAGCTACTACTGCGAAGCCCTTACCAGCATCACCAGCTCTGGCTGCCTCTATAGAAGCATTAAGTGAAAGAAGGTTTGTCTGAGCTGCGATACCAGAAATACCCTCTACACGCTCATTGATGTTTGTTACAGCATTCTGAGTTGAAGAAATCTTTTCAGCAATCTCCTCAATCTTAATAGTCATATCACTGCTTGTATTCTGAAGAACTGCAAGTGATGAGCTTGAAGCTTCTGATGCATTCTTCATTCTATCTGCAAGTGTTGTCATCTCATTTGTTGAGCCCTGTACGTTCTCAACAGCATTAGTAATCTGATTTGTGCTCTGTGCTGCAGACTGGATTTCCTCTGCCTGCTGTACTGCACCGCTTGCAATCTGCTGAACTGCGACTGCAACACTTTCTGCTGTAGCATTAATCTGATCTGCCATCATTGATAACTCTTCTGAAGACTCACCAACATTAGATGAAGAATCCATGATGCTTGCAACAATACGTGAAAGCTTTTCAATAACTGTATTTGTATAATTTACAATGTGACCAAGTTTGTCATTACGCTTTGTAAACTTGTCAATAGTCTTAAATCTACCCTCTGCAAGAGCCTCAAGTGAATCATTTACTGCAAGGATTGGCTTTGTAAATCCAAGAGCAATAAAGAACGCAACAACACCACCAATGATAATAAGAATTAATCCAAGTAAATTAGTTGTAAGCGCACTCATACGAGCTGACATAAGAACCTGATTTACAGGAACATTCATACATACTGTATAACCAGTGATAGGCTCTTTAACGTATGATGTATACATTAATTCACCCATGGCGTTATTTTCAAAAGTACCAGACTCTTCATCAGAGCCTACGAAAGGTGCATCAGCAATAACGATTGGCTCATCCTCAGCTGATATCTCCATAGTAGAAGTAGCTGCAATAGTTCCATTTGGATCAACAATAAAACATGATCCGCCTGCATCTACTAATACTTCATGAAGCTGTGCTAAATCATAACTTCTATATAAAACACCAACAACATTTTTTGTATTTGGCTGGAAAACAGGAACTGCAATGCAAATACTTCTAACACCTGTAGAAGAGCTTACCATTACTTCTGAAGCTGTTGTCTCACCCTTTACAGCACCCTGAAAATAATCTCTGGCAGATACATCAGAAAGAGTCTTGTCATCACTTCTAAGAACCATCTGTCCCTGAGTATTTACAAGAGTGATTGCATTACCGTCGTTAATCTTTGAATTGATGTACTGCATCTGATATTTAACATTCTCAGCCTTCTCTTGATTAAGAAGAAAATCTACTGTATCCTGAGCAGCAGCAATAGTATTCAATGCAGCTTCTCCTTGTGCGAAAATAGTGTTAAGTGCTGCCTGCAAATACCATGCAGACCACTCATTTTGCTCCTTAGCACCATGTATAGCAGCCTTGCTAGATGAATTTTAATTAATTAATGTTGCTACTAAAAGTGGAATAGCTGCTAAAGCAATCATAGCAACAATAAGCTTTGTCTTTACACTGGAAAAAAGGGTCTTCTTAGTCTTTTTCATATAAACCTCCAAAAAATAAACCAAAAACCATTAACCTAAAACCAAAAAACAAAAATGCATTTGTGTTATTTTTGTGAACACAATTTGAGATTATAACAGGTTTTATAACTATTTGTTGTATTTATTTAAGTACAATCAGCAATTTGGCACAAAAATCCATCTTCTTATATAGTTAATATTGCACAATAAAAAAAAAGAGATCAGGAATTATAATCCTTAATCTCTTTGTATAATTTCAACATTAAAAATTGTTAAAAATCTAGCAATCAAGTAAAGAAAGCCTATTCTAATCTCTATTTACGTAATCTCTGGCAGCATATGCCATAATTGCAGCAACTGT
>JAEEGL010020056.1_pt1 | contig 19065 bp, 15 predicted proteins | sample 9134231 | NCBI WGS metagenome assembly JAEEGL01 (sample SAMN16246548, study PRJNA631951) | gut metagenome | biome: gut microbiome; feature: rumen; material: fiber-attached | host: Bos | place: Iran: Karaj | collected 2018-10 | reverse complement strand
CTTCTCACGCAGCAGTTGTTGCTAAAGGTATGGGTAAACCTTGCGTTTCATGTTGTGAAGATTTAATTATTGACCTTGCAAAAGAAACAATTACTTGTGCTGACGGAACTGTATTCCACAAAGATGATATTATTTCTCTTGACGGCGGTACAGGTGAAGTTATGGAAGGTGCTATTGAAATGGTTCAAGCAGGACTTGACCAAGACTTTGAAACATTCTTCTCTTGGGTTGATGATATTAAGGAATTACATGTTGAAGCTAACGCTGATACTCCTAAGGATATTGAAAATGCTAAGAAATTTGGTGCCGAAGGTGTTGGTCTTTGCAGAACAGAACACATGTTCATGGACCCTGACAGACTTCCTTGGGTACAAAAAATGATTATTGCAACTACAACAGAAGCAAGAAAAGAAGCTCTTTCTCATTTACTTCCTATGCAATATTCAGATTTCTATGCAATGTTCAAGGCATTGGGTGACAAACCTCTTACGGTTCGTTTACTTGATCCGCCGTTACATGAATTCTTACCTTCTAAGATAGAATTGATTGAAAAAGTTGCTACAAAACGTGCTTTAAATCAAGACTACAAAGAAGATGAAAAAATGTTGGAAATAGTTGAAAACTTATCGGAATCTAACCCGATGATGGGCTTGAGAGGTTGCCGTTTAGGTTTAACTTATCCTGAAATCAATGAAATGCAGGTTAGAGCAATATTCGAGGCTTGCTGTGATTTGACAAAAGAAGGTCATCACATTCAACCTTGGATTATGATTCCTCTAATCGGTCATATTAACGAATTGAAAACTGCAAAAGCTACATTAGTTGCAGTTGCAGAACAAGTCATGGCTGAGAAGGGTATCAGAGTAGATTACAAATTTGGTACTATGATTGAAATTCCTCGTGCAGCATTAACAGCTGACGAAGTTGCAACTGAGGCTGAATTCTTCTCTTACGGTACAAATGACCTTACTCAGATGACATTCGGTTATTCAAGAGATGACGCTGAAGGTAAATTCTTAAAGAACTATGTTGAACAAAAGATTTTACCGTCTAACCCGTTCATCACACTTGACCAAAAGGGTGTTGGCAGACTTATCGAAATGTCTATCAACGAAGGTAAAGCTATTAACCATTCACTTGTTGGCGGTATCTGCGGCGAACACGGCGGAGACCCTGATTCAGTTAAGTACGCTCACAAAATCGGACTTAACTATGTATCTTGCTCACCGTTCAGAATTCCGCAGGCAAAACTTGCTGCAGCACAAGCAGCTATTGCTAATCCGAGAAAAACATTGGTAAATGCGTAGGATATACAAATAAAAAATGGAGTGCATCATTTAGATGCACTCTTTTTTTATTGGGATTTACAAACCAAAAAATTTTTAAAAAAAGGGGTTGTGGAAGAAATGTTTACAAAACTTCAAAAAACTTTACATGCTTGTTATTGAGCTCAAAGCATTGTAAAACCTGTAAAATGGTACGACATTACAGATATTATACGATGTTAATTGTAAATTTTTTTTAAAATTATTAAAGTTTTTCAAAAAAATGCCGTTAATATAAAAGGCATAGTTGTAAGAGAAAGTGTATTCTTTCAGAAAGGAAGTGAATCTATGAAATTTTTCGATTTGGAAATTGGTGAATCACTGGCTAAAGAAATTCATGCAGCGCCAGATCCGATAACAAACAAATGTCGTTTAGTAGGTTATGATGCAGGTAATGTTCCTGAACTTTGCAAAAAACTTGTAAAGGTAGGGGGATTGCAACCTGCTGAAAAATAGTTTAAGTGTGCAGTTATTTTCACTAAAAAGTTTTTAAGTTGAGGATAATCTCCAAAATATTACTTTAAAGCAATAAAGCTTGAGGGTAATAAGAGATAACAATAAGGTGCGGCAATCGTCGCACCTTATTAATAAAAAGATTATCAGAAAAATTTTTATGTTATAATATAGATGTAATCACAAAGCGGTATCGTCTAGTGGTTAGGACGGGAGATTCTCATTCTCCAAACAGGGGTTCAATTCCCCTTACCGCCGCCAAAACAAAAGGAGCTTTTATGGCTCCTTTTGTTTTGGCTTTCATGTAATGTGGAACGGAAGGAAGCCCTGCAAGTCGTCAGACTTGCTAGGGGTTCAGCGCAAGCCGAGCAGAGGCTGAAGCAGTTTTGTTTGGAAGCGATGAAATCGCTGAAAACAAAATGCGTAATGCCGTTTAACGCGAGGCGCAGCAAGACAATTCCCCTTACCGCCGAATTTTATGACTTCTACGGAAGTCTTTTTTATTATGGGGGAATTGAACCCGCAATAACTTCGTCATTGGGGGTTCGCCCCTCTCAGAAAATCCGAACCGTTGAGGATTTTCTTCGGCAGAGTCCTTACCGCCGAATAAAAATATTACAGGTGTAATATGGAATTTTTTCTTGCAACTGCCTATATATGCTTATTATTCTATTTTGGAAAAAACGAAATACTAAAATTTTTAGCAACAGTGTGCAGGATAATGCTATTACTTCTTCTCATTCTCATTTTTTGTGCTGTTTATTCCAACTAATACAATAATTAAATTTGTGTAACAGACTTTAGTCTATCTATAACAACAGAAAGTAAATGTGTATATTAAAACAGTAGATATCCTACACTGTCCTCAAAAACTTTGAAAATTCTTTCAATCCGATTTGCAAAGTTTCCGGATTTGTACAAAATCCCAGTCTTATAGTGTTTTCCATTTCCATTGTTTCTCCGGGCAAAAGTGCAACCCCCGTTTTTTCCTGCAAATTTCTGCATAAAATTCTTGACGGAATTTCTTTTTTATACCGCAAAAGTGCTGTTGTTCCGCCTTGAGGGAGATTTGCTTTTATGTATACCTCTTCATTTAACCAATCATTAAGGATTTTTAACCCGTTTCTCATAATTTTAAAGTTTCTTTCAGCTATTTTATCCTTATTTTCCAATGCAATTGAGGAATAATAATCGTCAATTATGCTCACACTGATTGTGTTATATTCTCTGTGCTTATTAATTTCGTTTATTAAATCTTCCCTTGCGGTTATCCAGCCGACACGAAGTCCGGGAAGTGAATAGGTTTTAGACATGCTTCCGGTTGAAATTCCCTTTTCATATATATCCGCTATGGATTTTGAATACGGATTCCCGACCAAATTAAGCCCTCTGTATACTTCGTCACAGAAAACCCAAGTCCCGTTTTTCTTTGCCAACTCCGCTATACCGGAAAGGTTTTCGTCAGAAATTACCGAGCCTGTCGGGTTATTAGGATTTGTTAGGCATATTAATTTTGTTCTGTACGTTATAGCTTTTTCAAGTTCATTAAAATTTATTTGCCATTTATTTTCTTCTCTTAAAAAAACAAATTTAATATTTGCACCCAAAAATTTCGGAATCGAATAGTGCTGCTGATAAGCGGGAACTATTACAATAACATCATCACCTTTATCAAGTAATGCTTCAAATACAAGCTGATTCGCTCCGATTGCACCGTGTGTTACGGTGATATTTTTAAGCTCTTGATTTTCATACAGATTTTTAATGGCGGTTTTTAATCTTGTCGAACCATGTATATCGCCGTATGTTAACGGAATATCAAATATTTCAAGCGGTCTTGAAATTCCGCTCAATGTCATCAACTCCCGTATCGTTAACGGATCTATGCAGGTTGTAGTCAGGTCATACTTAGCCTCAGGACAATACCTGTTCATCCATTCTTCAATTTTAAAGGTGTCTATTCGCATGAATCTATGTTAGCATAAAACAGCATATATAAGATGAAAAAATTTTTGTTTAAATCTGAAATTTCTTTATAGTGTGTTTTCTCTTCATTAATTTGATATTTTTCCGACGACAAAATGTAATTTTTTATTACAGAATTTTCCTTTTGCATAGAATTATATTAGAATGGTATTATGAAAAAATTTTCACCCTGCAGGGGAGAATGATAATGCAGTATGAAAAGAAGATAAAATTTGAATGAGAAGACGAAATAAACAATACGATTTTTATATAGCTGGCTTTTTGCTCGTTTTAACGATAGGATACTTTATTTATAACAGTTTTTCTTGCGAAACAAGAGGGATTAAAGCGTATACATCAGCCTTAGAAAGTTATAAAAATTCCGATTTTGAAACCGCGTATCTGGAATTTGCAAAAGTTCCGTCAGCATCAAGTTTAAAGGAATCAGCTCTGTTCAGACAGGCAAGATGTGCAACAAATATGGGAAAAAAAGAACTTGCAATAAAGAAATATAACAAAATTGTTCATTCACGCTCCAAGTCAAGCATTGTTCCGATTAGTGAATACAACATGGCAAATTTAATGCTGGAAATTGAGGATAATTCTGCCGAACGTCATTTTAAACACATAATAAAAACATATCCGACAAGTGATTATGCAATAGCATCGGAATATTTTTTGGGAATTATTGAAATTAAAGACTTGCCGGATAATGATAACCGACGGTTAAGGGCACTCCAAAAAGCAGGTATTAATTTCAGAAATTATATCGAAAAAGCTCCTGCGGGAAGATATGCGGTTAAATCGGTTGATGAATTACAAAAATTTAATTTTAAATTTAACAATTATGACAATCTTTTAATTGCAAAAGTATATTACGAAAACGGCGAATTTGAAAAAGCAAAAGAATACTTGAACAAAACCACTTTGGCGGTTAGCTGGCCTGATTTTGCAAAAACAGAATTTAAACTTGGGAATAACGACAAGGGAAAATATTACACAGAACTCGGTTTAAAACAACATGCTGACGGTGCGGCGACCAAGGATGTTTACGAAGTTATTGACAGTTATTTGGCTGCTTCATCTTCAAGAGGTGCAGGAATAAAATATTTAGCCTCTCAAGGTTATAAATCAACCGGTGCGGACTATATTTCATATCTTAATTGCAGTGAGGTTGTTCCTGCTAATACAAAAGAAGCATGTTTTAGAACGCTATATGAAAAATACCCAAACGGACAATTTTCTGCGGATGCGTTATTTAATCTTTTTATAACTAAATTTATGCAGAAAAAATATTATGAGGCTCAAAGACTTGGATTCTTACATATAAAGAAATTCCCTAATGCAAATTCAAGTCCGGCTGTTATGTATTTTATGGGTAAAATTGCACATAAATTAAAACATTATGAAAGTGAAAATGCTTATTATAAAAAAACTATAGAAAAGTTTCCTGATTCATACTATGCATATAGGTCAAATTACAATCTTTATAAGGCTGACGGGATTTTACCGTTTGAAAACATAACTCCTAAGCCGGTCGTCTTTCCTTATAAAAAATCATTGGAAAACAATTTGGTAGTAAAATTAGCCTTACTTAAGGATTATGATTTGGTTGGAGAATTATGTAAAAAAGATAAGTTTATTCAAAGTTGGATAGCATATCAAAAAGGAAATTACACAATATCTGCAATCCTTGCGAGAAATGCAATGGAAGAATTGGATGAAAAACCGCCTTTTGAGGATTTGCGCTGGAGACTTATCTATCCGCTTCATTATTACGATTTGGTCAGCAAATACAAAGGCAATAACAATCCTATAGTTTTGGAAGCAATTTTAAAAGAAGAAAGCCATTTTAATCCTTATGCCGGCAGTGGTGTAGGCGCTCAAGGTTTGATGCAGTTGATGCCTGCAACTTATTCTGAAGTCGCAAAAAAATATAAAATCACAGGAGACATTTATAATCCTGATAATAATATTCTTGCGGGTAGCGGATATTATGAGGGTTTAAGAAAAGTTTTAGGCGGAAAAGATTTATATGCAATATCTGCCTATAATGGCGGTATTGGCTCTGTTACAAAATGGTTCTCTAAAATAGTTTATAATGATGTAGATGAATTTGTTGAACAAATTCCATATCCTGAAACAAAGAACTATGTTAAAAAAGTTTTGCGTTCTTATTGGATGTACGGAAATATATATCAATAAGTTTAATTACTAAATGCATATGAAAGGCACGTTTAAATAAAGGTATTATAATGAAAAACATCAGACAGGCAAATGTAAATATATATAAAGATGCATGGATAGAGATAAATCTTGAAAATCTTGCACATAATATACGTGAAATCAGAAAAATTATTCCTAAAGATAAAAAATTTCTTGGAATTGTAAAAGCGGATGCATACGGTCATGGTGCTCAAATGATAGCAAAAACTATGCTTGAATCAGGGATTGATTGGTTTGGGGTTTCGTCAATTGACGAGGCGTTGGACTTAAGAGAAATCGACATACAAAACCCCATTTTAGTTGTCGGTGCTGTTCCTGTTTGGGCAGTTAAAGCGGCAGCTCAAAATGACGTTTCAATATCTATTTTTAATGATGAGCATCTTGAAGCATGTAAAGATGTTTATGAAAGGATTAGAATTAGGCCGAAAGTGCATGTTAAGCTTGATACCGGCATGAACAGAATCGGGGTACGTTCCGAAGACGGAATTAAATTTATTGAAAAAGTGAGAAATGCTTACTATGTTAATTTTGAGGGTATTTTCACCCACCTTGCCGCAGCTGAAGAAAAAAGTGCTACTGAGGAACAGCTAGAGCGTTGGAATAATGTAATTTCAAAGGTTGATACTAAAGATTTAATGATTCATATACAAAATACGGCTGCGACTTTAGCTTATGACTTTCCGTCAAACATGGTAAGAGTAGGAATATCTCTGTATGGACTTTATCCTGATCTTCCTGATGGCGTAAAAAATCTTCCTAAGCTAAAACAAGTTATGTCATTAAAAGGCAGAATAACTAATATACATAATGTTTATGCTAATGAAGGAGTCAGTTATTCTCATACATTTGTTGCAAATGAGCCGACCAGAGTAGCTACAATTCCTATAGGTTATGCCGATGGTGTTGACAGAAGGCTTTCAAATAAAATATACGGAAAGATTAACAATCATAAAATACGTCAAATAGGTAACATTACCATGGATCAGATGATGTTTGATTTGGGTGATGCTGACGCGAAAATGGGCGAAATAGTTACACTTCTTGACGAAAATGATTTAACTCTGGATAATTGGGCGAAAATACTGGGTACAATAAACTATGAGCTTACTTGTCGTTTGAAAGTAAGACTTCCGAGGGTTTATACGAGATAGATTTTAATCTTAAAACGGCTAAATTCTTTCGCTCATGAACATTGCCATTGCCTCTTCGGATATTTCGGCAGTATCTTCAAGCAGCGTTGCAACAATCTCATCTGCTTGCTGAGCCATCTTTATCAGTTTGACGGCATATAGTGCCTCAATTTTTTCCGATTCCATAGCAGAAATAATCGAACTAATGTCCATAAAACACCTCTCTTGTGGGGAAATCTGTATATATTCATTATAACCTATTTTTTTTGAATTTCAATTCCGGTTTAAAAACAGTAATTTAGGTTACAGAAAAAATGAGCGTTGTAATTCCTTGTTTTTTTACATATAGCTTATTTGTTTACTATTATGAAATCTCTTTACATAATTGTCTTATATGTTTTTTTGTATTAGAATAATGTAGTGAGGTGAAATATGGACTTTTTTAGAAAGCATAGAAAATTAATAATTGGTATAATAACAGTTTCATTCATTCTTTGGATGGCCGGACTTAGCGTATTTCTTTTTATTTTTCAGATGAACGGAGCATAAATTGAACATCAAAAAGATATTAAACATTTTAATATTTTTGTTTATATTAATGGGCACTTGCGGGTGTTTGACTTCTTATGCAACAGATGATTTTGCAGTACAGAAAAAAGAGACGCAACAAAAAATTAATCATTTAAAATGGTTGGAGAATTTGGAGTCAAATAAATTGTATAAAAACCAACAAAAGTTGGAATCTGCTTCGAATAACTTATCATCATCAAAATCAGAAATTGCGGATATGCAAAAAAAACTCTATTCATTGGAATCTCAGCTTTCTACGGCATCTGCAGAGTACAATGATTTAAATAATCAGCTTGCGGAACATTTGCGAAATGCTTATAAATCTCAAAGAAATGCCAGATTTCAAATAATATTAAATTCTGATGATATAAATATGCTTGTTGACCGTTGTTATTATCAGAAGTTGATTTTGAAAAAAGATGAAGAGCGTATGCTTGCGGCCAGAAATAAAGCGCAGGAAATTGCAACAATAAGAAATAATATTGCAATGAGAAAAAAGAATTTGGAACGTTCGGTCGCTTCGATGAATACTCAGCAAGATTATATAAAACGTGCGATTGCCAGAAATCAGAATATGATACACAAGCTTCAGACGGACAGAATGGCGTACGAAAGGGCTGAGCGGGAGATGGCTAATCAATCCCAAAAAATTACAAATTATATTAATAAATCAACGGGCAAGGATTCTGACATAACTGTAGCGTCGGGATTTCTTAAGCCGATACAAGGAAGGATAACTTCTCCGTTTGGTTGGAGAACTCATCCGATATTTAATACCAGAACATTTCATTCGGGAATTGATATAGGCGGCCCGAATTTAGGTGCAATTAAGGCATCTAATTCAGGTAAAGTTATATATACAGGTTGGTATGGCGGTTACGGAAAAGTTGTTATACTTGAGCACGGTGTTGTTAACGGTAGTCCGATTACTACATTATATGCACACATGAGTTCAATAGCTGTTTCTAACGGTACAAAAGTTCAAAAAGGACAAGTATTGGGTTATGAAGGAACAACAGGATATAGTACCGGTCCGCATTGTCATTTTGAAGTAAGGGTTAATGGTAAGCCTAACAATCCATTGAGTTATATTAAAAATATATAGGAATAAAATAGTTTGAAAAAGATATTTATTACAATACTGACATTATCATTAATATTAACACTTTCGGCAAGCGCAGATACTGCCGTTTCCGATACGGCGGAATATACGGGAGATGTATTTTTTGAGCCGGCAGCTTTATATCCGAGTCAAAGAAGTCATTCGGGAGAACACACTTCTAAAACAATTCCTCCGATTAAGTTATTGCGAATGAATTTGCAAAACAGAACCGAGAAAAAGACTGAAAGTAATCTGGAATATGCTCCGGTAGCGCCGACAACGAGCATTTATAATAATGAAACAAGTACATCCGAATATGCGTCAAAAGAGATAAAAGATGATTTTGATGAAATGGCTCCTGACGGATTTGAGGCTGATGAAGAAGCTGTTGCGGAAAAAGGCTCAAAGAAGTTGTCAGGTAAAAAAGCGAAGTCGGAAGATATAGATGAAGATAAAGAGGACATTATTTTAGATTGTAATAATGTAGATTATGATACGCCAAATTATTTGATAAAAGCTACCGGCGACGTTAATATTGAATTTGTTAAACAAAAAACAGTTGTAAAAGCTGACATATTGACGTTTGACAGAATAAACAACACAATCAAAGCAGAGGGAAATGTTCGTATAATTAAAGGCGGACAAGTTGTTACCGGAGATTACATTTTTGTTGATTTAAACGAAGAGAATGCATTAATTGAAAATCCTTTGAGTTATACAGACTCTATCCAAATACGTTCTAAAAAAGGTTACGTATACGGTGACAGATTGGTGCAGGAAGAAGGGAAAATAGAGATAACAGAGGATTATCCGATAAATTTCCGTTCCGGCAGAAAAGGTCCAATAATGCAAAGAATGCTTGTTCCTGAGGAAGAAAATTTCACCGAAGATTTAGGCAACGGTCTAATCAAAATGAGAGCGGATAGTATAAAAATCAAGCAAAAAGGCGATTTGGAAGTTTTGGCGATAAAGAGAGGTAAAATTTCCAAAGGAAATCATACGATACTAAAAATTCCGGCAATAAAAGTTTATACCAACAAAAATCATGATTATGCCGAAACTAATTTCTGGGAAATTGGTTATTACAGAGGTTTAGGTTTATATACCGGTCCGGGCTGGGTATTTGAACTTCCCAAAGGTTCTGTATTAAAAGCAATACCTTTCCTTAATTATTATGAAGGTGTCGGTATTGGCGGTATGGGACGTTTTCAAAGCGGTACAAATGAAACAACCGTAGCTTACGGTACGGCATCAAAGAAATTCTTTGTTTCAGGAAAACAAGAGTTAGACGACAACTTATTCCTGCAATATTCGGTTAACAGTTATATGGATGAATGGTTTTTGGGCAGACGTCGTCCTAAATACGGAGTCGGACTTGTTTACAAGAAAGACTATGCATCCGAAGGCTTTTTAATACCGAAACAAATGTCATCATTTGCCCACAGAATAGAGGGCGGATATTATCATGATTTAGATTTTGATTCTCATTATGAAAAAATTCCAAGCAGCGGACATATGGGAACTACCCGTTTCAGATATATGGCAGAGGCTCGTCAATCTTTATTTAATTATAGTAACCCTGAAAAGCTAACGGCATTTTCATTAAATGTATTGTCGCAACTTTCAGCAGCATTATACGGAACAGGGGATACACAGGTAATTGGTAAAATCGGACCATATGTACATATGCAATACAAAAGATGGATGCAGGATTTGGGATATTCTTTCAATGCTTATGAGGATAATACTCCTATGGCAAGGTATGATGCATTCAGATATGGTTCGCAATACTTGTATTTAAGAGAATATTTAAGAATTTGTAAATGGCTTACAGTTTCTTGGTTTGCAAACATAAATACAACGAACGATTCAATAAACGGTAAAAGACTTCAGGAGAATACTTTCTATATATCAGTAGGGCCGGAAGATGTAAAATTACACTTGGGTTATGATTTTGCAAGAGAAACATTGCGTGCCGCAATAGAAGTCATGATGAATGCTAAAGGTGCGAATGTTGAATATAATACATTTGAAATCAGACAGGATAAAAAAGCCAAAAAAGAAAACAGACCTGTAGAGAAGCAAAACGATAACTTAGCTCCGACACAGCCACGAGTATTGCAGAGGGCGGTTGTTGAAGATGTAAAGGTTATGGATGATGTTCTTTAATAGTTTTGAGAGAAATGCACTGACAGATACCATTATAAAATATGGTAAGTTGTGCGGTGAAAAGAATTATACTCCGGGGTATTCGGGGAATATTTCCGCAAGATATAAAGACGGTATGCTCATAACTACATCCGGTTCTTCAAACGGATATTTAGAAACAAAACATATTGTCTATACGGATTTTGACGGGAATTCTTTGGAAAAAGGGAAAAAGCCGTCAAGTGAGAAATTTTTACATATAGAGATTTATAAAAAAAGGCCCGAAATAAATTTTATTATACATGTACATTCGCCATATTTAAGCAGTTTTGCGGCAGCAGGGAAAGATTTGCTGGAACCAGTGATGGCGGAAAATGTTTTTTATTTTGGCGGTATTCCGCTTGCGGATTATGCATTACCCTCATCAAGAGAGCTTGTGGATAATACAGTCAAGTTTTTTGATAAGTACGACGCTGTTTTGATGGAGAATCACGGGTTTATAGTTGCGTCAAAGACGATAGAAGATGCGTATATGAAACTTGAACTTGCAGAAACCTATGCGCAAACGGTTTTGAACACGTATGTTTTAGGCGGTGCAAAATTGCTTACTCCGGACGAAGAAGGCGCAATTTTAGGGTTGAGGTAAGCACCCCCTGTCCTTCTGAGCGCTCCTCTGTCATTCTGAGCACTCTCCTGTCATTCTGAGCGCAGCGAAGAATCTCCCCGCACACTTCACTTCCTGTCATTCTGAGTACTTCCCTGTCATTCTGAGCGTAAGCGAAGAATCTCCCCGTATGCTCTACTTCCTGTCATACTGAGCCGCAGGCGAAGTATCCGGCTTTTTATGCAGTTTTTATATTAATAATAGACTGGATTCTTCGGGGATTTCATCCCCTCAGAATGACGAATATTGTGTCATTCTGAGCATTTTCTGTCATACCGAGCACTCCCCTGTCATTCTGAGCGCAAGCGAAGAATCTCTCCGTATGCTCTACTTCTTGTCATACTGAGCCGCAGGCGAAGTATCCGGCTTTTTTGCAGTTTTTATATTAATAATAGGCTGGATTCTTCGGGGATTTCATCCCCTCAGAATGACGAATATTGTGTCATTCTGAGCATTTTCTGTCATACTGAGCACTCTCCTGTCATTCTGAGCGCAGCGAAGAATCCAGCTTATTGTATGATATAATCAAGACATGAATAATAAAAAGGGTTATATTTATATACTATGTAATAAACAAAACGGTACTCTGTATGTTGGCGTAACATCAGATTTGATTAAACGGGTATATGAGCATAAAAATAAATTTGTTGATGGTTTCAGCAAGAAATATAATACAGACAAACTTGTATATTATGAAGTTTTTGACGATATAATATCTGCAATAGAACGAGAAAAGTACATTAAAGGCAAAAAAAGAGAGTACAAAATAGATTTAATAGAGACATTCAATCCTAATTGGAATGACTTGTATTTTGATATAATACAATAGGCTGGATTCTTCGGTCGCTGCGCTCCCTCAGAATGACGGGATGGGACATCCCCCCAGAATGACGGGAAATCTTGGTCAAGATTCGAAAGAGATTCTTCGGCACTTCGTGCCTCAGAATGACGAGTGAGAGCGTGCCTCAGAATGACGAGGAAGAGTACACCTCAAAATGACGAATACTAAAATCAGCCCTCTTCTATTGAAGAGGGCTGATAACTTATTTCATTTTATTTTCCAAATTCTTCAACCGTTTTTCAAACTCGGCGTTCTTTTTCTTGAGAATAGCAATTTCTTTTTGCTGAGAATCGATTTTTGCCTGAAGTTTTGCGGTCAAATCCACAGTTGATTTAACCTGTTCGGAAATTGCCGTTACTTTTGCATCCAGTTCTTTTACGGCATTGATAACAGCATAGAACATATCTTCAAGACGTATTCTCAAGAACCCGTCTTCGCCTTTTACGACGGCATCAGGGAATATTTTTTGTAAATCCTGAGCCATAACACCGACACGAGGAGTCTTGGTTTTGTCATCTTTGAAAGTATAGTGGTAGAAATCGAGTTTCTTAAGCTCATTGAGCCCTGCCTTGTATACCTCTCCGACATTTTTCAATCGACGGTCACTTCTGCCAATGGGTATTCTTGAGTCTCCGGTTCCTATGCCGCTACCGGAACCCGAGCCGCCTCCTGGTATGACATTACCAGTATCGATTAAATGCCCTACTCTTGCTATACCCTCAATAGTTAAATTTCCTTTACCGGTTATTTTTCCATCCACAATCAGATTTCCGGGAATGTGGACAGTGTGAGAAGATGTTCCCAATTCTATATAATTATCTTTTGTTGCACGGGCTCCATATCCTATTGCAACCGAATCGCCCCCTTCTGCTGTGGAATTTTGACCTATAGCTACTGCATGTAAACCGGTTGAGCTTGTTTTATATGAAGGAGCCGTGTGTCCTCCGATAGCAATTCCGCCGTCTTTTGTTACTTCTGCTTTTGCACCTATAGCAATCCCGAAGGTAGAGGCTACGCTTGTGTTATATCCGAGAACTATCGAACCATTATTGGCAGCTGTGTTATATCCGATTGCTAAACTCTCTTGACCTTGAGCATTAGCTCCTCTGCCGATTGCGATTGCACCTTGACCTGTTGCCTGTGTTATTTCAGTGTCTTGTGCATAATTTCCTGCATGCCCTTCCCTCGGTGCTGCACCGCCTATAGCAATAGAACCTAAAGCGCTTGCAGTTGCATGACGTCCTAATGCTACTGCTCCAATACCTGAGGCATTTGAAGCATGTCCATATGTGGTAGCGCTTCTTGCCTCTGCCCTGGCTTGATATCCTACGGCAGTAGACATATCACCTGTAGCAGTTGCATTTTTACCGATTGCTACGCAGTCTGTATTTGTACCATTACCGGCAATGGCACTGCGTCCGATTGCAACTGATTCAGCACCGTTTGCGGAGGCATCATGTCCCAAGACCGTTGATTCCATTGTTGTCGCAGTTGCATTATATCCGATTGCAACGGTCATATCACCTGTTGCATTAGCACTTTTACCGATTGCTACGCAGTCAGTATTTGCACCTTCACCGGAGCCGTTTTTTCCGGCTTTGGCTGCACGTCCTATGGCAATAGATTCACTACCTCTCGCACGAGAATCAGTACCTATTGCAATAGCATCAACCGCATCTGCCAAGGAATAGTGATTACTATTACCTGCACCAAAAGCAATTGTTCTGAGTTCGGCAGCATGTGCAAAAGTGCCCATTGCCACAGAACTGTCACCTGTAGCAAATGTCAGAAAGCCAAGGGCTGTAGAATCTTTCCCTGTAGCACGGGCATGAGCGCCTATAGCTGTTGTATTGTTTGATGTTGCTTTTGCCTGAAATCCCAATGCTGAACATAGCGGATGATTCGCTACTGCACTTGTACCTATAGCTATAGTATTGCTTGCATTAGTATTAGTTCCACTTGATGAACCCGCTCTTGCATTTGTACCAATTGCTATAGCATGTTCTTTATTGGAATTAGCTGCTATACCAATAGCAATGCTGCCTGTTCCCAATGCTTTTGTATGATCACTTGTGTCAAGCGGACTAATTTGATAGGAAGTACTACCGGTCCCCCAGTACTGACTGGAATTGGTTGCAAAAGCTGCAGACCCGGGAATATTTGAAACTCCGGATAGCATTGCACTGAATTTGTCTTTTGCATTTTTTATTAATCCGGCCAAAGTATAATTTTCATATATATAGGTAGACAAAGGGGTAGGAGGCAAAGCTTCGTTTTCAGCACCCTCGATATCATCAACATCAATACTATCAACGTTGCCAGGTATATCATCGCTTTCTTCCGTAGAGCCTATTGCGATTGCATGTTTTCCTCTTGAAACCGCATTCAATCCCAGAGCAACACTACCGTCAGTTCCGGTTGCTGCAGAACCCATACCTATTGCTAATGACCTTTTACCGATTTTATATGTATTGGATTCGTTTACATCTATAGCTTGTCTTATGGCAAAACCGTTGTCTGACGGACTTGTAGTTATATTTATTTTAGTTGTATTTGTCGAGTCCCATTGTCCTGCACCGGTACCTACAAGTGTGATATGCGGTGAACGTAACGAGTTTGAACCTATTATGAGTTTGGGTTGTTCGATGTTGGTATCTTTCCAAGCTTTGTTTTGCGTTCCTATAAAAACAGTTTGTCTGTCATTATTAGTTCTATCATTGTGATTATATGCTATACCGGTTCCATTTAACAGTCGCTTCCACTCACAACCGGTATCGCCAGCTCCGCCGACCATTTTTCTGCTAATCATAGGGGCAGATGCTGCCAATACTATGGCTACTATTAACAAAACGACCATCATTTCCATTAAAGAAAAGCCGTTAAATTTTTTCCAATTCATATCATCCTCGCTTTTAAGTGTGTAATATACTATATATATAATTATATACCATGTGCCTGCTTAATGCAATAATTTTTTTAGGGTTGATGATAATCAATGACATATATTCGTCGTCCTGAGGGAGTGTTTGCAATAGCGGGAAATTACCGGTGCCTTAGTATTATAGCTTAAATGCAAAATAGACTGGATTCTTCGGTACTTCGCACCTCAGAATGACAAAAAATCTTAGTCAAAGCTCGAAAGAGATTCTTCGGGGGTAAAATGGCTTTTCCCCCTCAGAATGACACATTATATAGGCCGGATTCTTCGATCGCTGCGCTCCCTCAGAATGACGAATATTGTGTCATTCTGAGCGTAAGCGAAGAATCTCCCCCCATACTCCACTTCCGTCATACCGAGCGTTCCTCTGTCATACTGAACACTTTCCTGTCATTCTGAGCACTCCTCTGTCATTCTGAGCGTAAGCGAAGAATCTCCCCGCACGCTTCACTTCCCGCCATACTGAGCCGCAGGCGAAGTATCCGGCTTTTTGTGCAGTTTTTATATTTAACAATAGACTGGATTCTTCGGGGGTAAAATGGCAGTTCTCCCTCAGAATGACAAGCAAGAGTGTATCTCAGAATGACGGAAAGACACCCTCTTGTTTTTTAAAATGGTTTGTTATACTATTACCATGTTGGACTGCCAAAGGACGCTTTTTATGAGCAAAAATTAATTTGGTAAGCAACGAGTAGTCGGGCGCAAGTAAAGGCCCCTGAATATGAACAGTAAAACTGATTTTGCAGAGTTTTGCGGTTTGACACAGGAAAAACCTTTAAACTGCTCCCAAAGAGAAAAGGAAGAAAACTATGAACACAGATCCGATAGCAGATATGCTAACAAGAATCAGAAACGCAAATGTTGTTTCACATCCGTCTGTTGATATGCCGTCTTCTAAATTGAAAGTGGCTTTGGCTAAACTTTTGAAAGAAGAAGGCTATATTGCAGATTATTCGGAAAAAGTTGACGGTCATTTTAAGACATTGACTATTGTGCTTAAGTATGATGAGTCAAACAAACCGGTTATTACAAAACTTCAAAGAGTTTCAAGACCGGGTTTAAGAAGCTACAGCAAAGCTAAAAACATACCTCAAGTATTGGGCGGTATGGGTATTGCTATAGTTTCAACAAGCAAAGGTTTATTGACTGACCGCAAAGCAAGAAAAGAAAACTTGGGCGGTGAAGTTCTTTGCTACATTTACTAAGCGTAAGCCGGTGTGAAGTCACAGGTTGCGTTTGCGGAGGCAAATGCAAGCAGGTGACGAAACACAACGATAGCGCCGTTACGAAATGAGCATAAGCGAATGCAGTGGAGCAATCTTTGATTGCACAGGCGCAAAAACAACAAAAGAGAACACAGGTTATTGACAGAAAGCCTGTAGAAAAGGAGAAAAATTATGTCACGTATAGGAAAAAAACCAATTGAAATTCCTGCGGGAGTTGAGGTTAAAATAGACGGAAATATGATTACCGTAAAAGGCCCTAAAGGTACTGAATCAGTATCATTTAGAGACGAAGTAAAAGTTTCTGTTCAAAATAATCAAGTTATTGTAGAACCGAATTCTGATGACAGAAAAACCGGTGCTTTGCACGGTTTGTTCAGAACACTTATTGCAAATGCAGTTAAGGGTGTTCATGAAGGCTTCGAAAAGAAACTGGAAATTGTCGGTGTAGGTTATCGTGCTAATATGGAAGGCTCAAATCTTAATATGGCATTGGGTTATTCACACCCTGTAATCGTAGTTCCGCCGGCAGGAATTACACTTAGCGTTGAAGCTAATACAAAAATTACCGTAAAAGGTTCAAACAAACAAACAGTCGGTGATGTAGCAGCTTATATCAGAGCAAAACGTCCTCCTGAAGTATATAAAGGAAAGGGTGTAAGATATGAAGGCGAATACATCAGAAAGAAAGCCGGTAAAGCAGGTAAAAAATAATGCGTAAGCCGGTGTGAAGTCCGAAAAGACCTGCAGTAAAACAAGGCCTTGTAGGGCAAAACACTACGACAGCGCCGTTACGGAATGAGCGTAAGCGAATAAAATGAAGCAATCTTTGATTGCACAGGCGCTTTAAACAGTATTAACAATAAGCCCACATGAATCCTTGAGTGGTATCAAGCAGATTCGGGTTAAAGAAAGGAAAACCAAAATGATTAAACAAGAAACAAGAAAACCAAGAGTACAAAAAAGACACCAATCTATCAGGGTTAAAATTTCCGGAACAGGAGAATTTCCAAGATTGGCAGTATACAGAAGTACAAAACACATTTATGCTCAATTGATTGATGATGAAAAGCATGTAACAATTGCATCAGCTTCATCAGTTGACAAAGACCTTAAAGAAAAGCTTGCTCACGGCGGTAATATCGAAGCTGCCAAGGTTGTAGGCGAAGCAATAGCTAAAAAGGCTAAAAAAGCAGGTATTGAATGTGTTGTATTTGACAGAGGCGGATTTCTCTATCACGGCAGAATTGCTGCATTAGCAGATGCTGCAAGAGAAGCAGGGTTGATGTTCTAATAAGTATTCAATAGGTACAAAAAAAGAGGATGTTAATAACATCCTCTTTTTTTATAATATTTCCATCAATAATTCAAGTTGCTTGATTTCCGGAATTTCCGTTAAATCCGGCAAGTCAAATTCTTTTGGCGGTTCTTCTATTGCAGTTGTTTTTTCAGGTGCAATTTGAGGTGTTTGTGTGTATTTAGCAATCATAGGGTCAGGATTTTTTTTCATATTACGATAATCCTGCATAATAACATTTACGAACCGTTTTGTTTCACTATATGGCGGAATTTGCCCGCCGTATCTCTTTACATTTCCCGGCCCTGCATTGTATGCCGCCAGCGCTAATTCTGTTGAGCCAAACATTTTATACATCATCTTATAGTATGTTAAGCCGGCTTTGATGTTTTCACTCAGATAATATGGATTGTAACCCATTCTGTGAGCAGTTGACGGTAATAACTGAAAAACACCTACCGCTCCGTGTTTGCTTCTAATTTCATGTCTGAAACCTGATTCTTTTTTTGCGATACTTAATGCAAGTGCAGGATCTACACCCATTTCCATAGAATGTTTCACTATTGTTTCTTTGATTACATCTTCGTTTATTGCAGCTTCTGCACTACATGCAGTAAGTGTTATGACCGCAACAGCAACCAAGACTATCTTTCTAAACATAGAAATCCTCGTTCTTATTTGTAAATTGGATTCTGTATACTATCTCGTAAATCCTTCTTACGGTTTCGCTATGTTCTCGTTTGATTCCTACCGAAACACATTTCCTAAATTCTTTTATCCTATCTGTCTAAGAACTTGTTAGGCTGTTCTTTTCGCTAATCCTCTCACTCCGAGTCGGATAAATAACTATACAGAAATTGTATTGAAATTATTCTAACTTAAAAAATAAAAAATTTCAAGTATTAAATTGTATTCTTTACACTTATTAAACTTTGACCGATTTTGCAAAAAGCTATTACTTCTTCTGTATAAAATTTTATACACTAATATTAAGAAATGTAAAGGGAAATTTGTCAAGATATTACTAGCTATGGGATATTTTTGTAAAAAAAACAGGGCAATTTTGTGACTCCAAAAAACTTTATATATACATAGGATTTAAAACACAGGAATTAAAAGGAAAAGGAGAAAGAAAAATGGCAGTAGAAATTTCATCAATCAAGAATGAGAAATTGCAGCACAT
>JAEEGL013875267.1_pt1 | contig 19066 bp, 14 predicted proteins | sample 9134231 | NCBI WGS metagenome assembly JAEEGL01 (sample SAMN16246548, study PRJNA631951) | gut metagenome | biome: gut microbiome; feature: rumen; material: fiber-attached | host: Bos | place: Iran: Karaj | collected 2018-10 | reverse complement strand
AAGTTTTGTTAAAGCATATGTAAATAGAAGTACTGAAATTGAAGACAAAAACATTCCTGCATATGTAAACGGAGATGAGAACTTAAGTGTAGATATTCCAATACAAGTATTTGAAAAATTTGAGCCAATATATTCAGTGCAAAAAATAAATGATCCAGATAATACAGTATATATGTATGGAGACAATTTTGATGATACAGGATTAGAATTAAAATTAGTTGATCAAAATGAAACAGAATATCAAATTGAAGGATATACTATTGTAAATGGAGAAAGTCTAGTTGGTGGACAAGAATGTGTAACAGTATATGTAAATGGAGATGAAAACTTAAGCATAGATATTCCAATTAAAGTATATTCAGAAGATGAAATACTAATTCATGAATTTGAAGATGAGAATATTTATGAGGCTTTAAAAAATAAAGAAAACTATTTGAAATGTGAAGAAACTTTACCACAAAATGTAGAAGACAATAGCAGTGAAGAAAATAATGAAAATGAGGAAGAAATATATATCCCATTTGATATAGTATTTAGAGACTTAGGAGATAATAAACTTTGCTTATTTACAGACAAGGTTGAACAAGTTGAAACAATATATTTAAATGAGAAAAATATTACTAATATAAATGATTTGAGTTTATTTACAGGAACAAAAGTATTACATTTAGAAGGAAATAATGAATTAGAAGATATTAGTGCACTTTCAGAATTAGAAAACTTGGAAGAAGTATATTTAGATAATACATCAGTAGAAGATATTGAAATATTATTAAATAGAGAAAACGATGTTGTAGTACATTTAAATAAAAATAATAATTCACCGGTAGAAATACCTAATGAAGTAGAAGAATTAGAATTACCTTTATATATTTATCAAGCTATTAAATTTGATGAAAATGCAGATGTAAAAGCGTATATAACTTCAGAAGAAGATACTTTTGATGAAACAAATGAAGTTGAAATAAAAACAGATGATGAAAAGGCAACAATAAAACTAGATAAAACTATAGAAGAAGAGGAAGAACAAGAAACAAGATATGTATATGTGGTTATAGAAGGACAAAAATTATATTCGGAATATAAAGCACAATATTTGGCAAATAAAATAGAAGAACCGGACAACCCAGACAACCCAGACAATCCGGACAATCCAGACAATCCTGATAATCCAGATAATCCTGATAATCCAAACAAGCTTAGTATAGAATTCACAGATCCAGATTATGAGGTTCAAGATGGATTATTAATAGGAATTAATCCAAAAACAACAATGGAAGTTTTTGAAGGAAAGATTAGAACAAATGGAGAAATAAAATACTATAACAATGAAGGCGAAAGAATATCTAAACCAGAAAAAGCATATACAGGATTAAAAATGGAAATATCATTTGAAGATGAAAAGCAAGAGTTTGTTGTGGTTGTTAAAGGAGACTGCAATGGATCAGGAACAGCTAATGTTTCAGACTTGACAAAATTAATGGTAAGCGTTGCAGAAAACTTAGGAACAAATAAAGATACAAGTAAGATACTTAGCGGAGCAAATATGAAGGCTGTCGACTTAAACGGAGACGGAAAATTGAGTGCTTCAGACATAACAAAATTACAAATATTAATAGCGGAAAGTAAATAGGAGGTGATAATATGAAAAAAGTAGTAAGTATAATAACTTTAATAATCTTAATAATGATATCTACAGTTTCTATGGCAGCTGATGCAAGTTTAAATATATCGTTTGATAATTCTAAAGTTGAAGCAGGAGATGAAATTAAAACAAGCTTAACTGTAAAAGACTTTACAAGAGATGGAGATAATAAAGCAATAGAATTAAAATTATCTTATGATACAACAAAATTAGAGTACAAAAGTATTAGTTGGAAAAACAGTTGGACAGGAACAATTTCTTCAGATAAAACAGGTGTTGTTGCTTCAAAAACAGGAGAAGTTAGTAGTTCTGAAACAGTTGCTGAAATAACATTTAAAGTTAAAGAAAGTACAGCAGTAGGAAATATTAGTATTTCAGCTAGCGATATTGTAACATCAGCAGATGGTGATGAATTACAATCAGCCAATGCAAGTGGAAGTTTTGAAGTTGTTAAACTTAGCTCTCCCACGCAAGGAGATAATGGGAACAACAACAATAATAACAATAATAATGGTAATAATGGTGGTAGTAATAATGCTGGTAGTCAAAACCAAGGAACAAACAAACCGGAAGAAAATAAACCAGCAAGCCAAAACCCAACAACTCAAGAACCAGCTACTAGTCAGCAACCATCAGCTGGGACATCAGGAGGAACGTCAGGAGGAACAGAAAAGGCAAAAACATCAAGTGGTACAAAAGATAATACAATAATAGATAAAGGCTTACCAAAAACAGGAGCAAGTGATTATACAATAGAAATTGGTGTAGTAATGCTAGTTATTGGAGCATATTTATACATAAGATATTCACAAAAGAAAAAAATATAATTGAATAAAGATAAAAAACCTCTCATATTTTTTATAGAGAGGTTTTTATTTATGCAAAATATTATAAATGTTAGTAGTTTGGGATTATTTTTTGGAATGATAGGAACAACGATAGGAGGAATAATTGGGGCAAATCTTAAGATTAGTTCAAATAAGCTAATTAGTTTTACTCTAGAATTTGCTTCTGGACTTATGACAGCAATTATATGCTTTGATTTAATTCCAAAAGCAATTCAAATAATTGGAATAGCATTTTCTATAATAGGAATTATTTTTGGAATTATTACTATGATTTTTTGTGATAATTTTGTAGGTAAATTAAACAAAAAAAGAAACAATTTGAATAGTTTATTAAAGACTGGAATAATAATAGGAATAGGACTTACAATTCATAATTTTCCAGAAGGATTGGCTATAGGTGCGGGTTTTGAAGAATCTATTGGGTTGGGATTATCTCTTGCAATTGCTATAATGATACACGATTTTCCGGAAGGAATCTCAATGGCAGTTCCACTTAGTAAGGGTGGTTTTAATAAGAAAAAAGTTATACTATTTACAGCAATTTCTGGAATTACAACAGGAATAGGTGCTTTAGCAGGAGCACTAATTGGAAATATTTCAAAAGATTTAATAGGAATATCTTTGGCTTTTGCGGCTGGAACAATGCTTTATATAACGTCATGTGAGCTTATACCAGAATCAAACAAACTTTATAAAGGAAGATTTTCCTCTTTAGGAAATATAATAGGAATAATTTTAGGTATATTTATTAAAATAATATAAAAAAGAGCACTTATGTGCTCTTTAATAACTGTAGGGGTTGGTCTTGACCGACCCGTTAACGTCCATAAACGTAGTGGAGCTTAAGTGGTGATCCATTCTTAAGCTACATTTTTATCTGTATTATATGTACTTAATAATTTCTTTTGATAAGGTATTAAAGAAATAAATGAATAAACTAAGCTTAATTCAATAATAATAGCAACTAGTAAAGTAGAAGTTCTATTTTCATAAAAATTATTCAAATCTTGTTGTTTATAACTTTCAGCATATTCATAAGCAATATCTGTTCCTGCCATATCATTTGCACGTTCTGCAAAATTATAATTAATTAAGGCTAATTGATTTTCAAATCTGATATATAAACTTGATATTGTAAGTATTACAAAAAAGATAATGCAAAGCAAATAGAATAAATTAAGTTTTTTACAAACAAAACTTTCTTTATTTCTATCAAATCTACATTTTTTAAATAAATCAATATTACTTAATCTACAAATAAAGTGAATAAATGCATAAATAAAAATAGCAGATATAAAAGTAATAGCGGCTTTTGCTAATAACTCATTTGAAAAAGTAGCTTTATTTACAAAATATGTAACTATTATAGCAATTAATAGACAAATAAAACCAATTAGTAAGCTATAGCAAACAAACCCAGTAATAATAGCTTTTACGGCTGCTTTTTCAGAAATTTCTTTTTTTTCTATTTTTTCCATATTTTTCTCCTTAGTTATTTTACTTAAATATATTATATTTATAATATTTTTATTTTTCAATATCTACAAAAAATTAATTGACTAATTTTATAGATAATTGTATAATAATAATCGTTACAAACATAAGTTTTGGTAAAAGGAGAAAAAATGAACGAATTATTAGACGGGTTAAATGATAAACAATATGAGGCTGTAGTAAATACGGAGGGACCTTCTTTAGTTATTGCTGGAGCAGGAAGCGGAAAAACTAAAGTTCTTACTCATAAAATTGCTTATTTAATAAAAGAAAAAAAAGTTTTACCATGGAATATTTTAGCAATAACATTCACAAATAAAGCAGCTAATGAAATGAAGGAAAGAGTTGAAAAACTTGTTGGTGATGATGCTAAAGATATGTGGATGGGAACGTTCCATTCTATTTGTGTGAGAATTTTAAGAAAAACTATAGATAAAATTGGTTTTGATAGTTCTTTTGTTATATTTGATACCTCAGACCAAAAAACAATGATTAAAAAAATTCTAAAAAAAGAAAATATAGACGATAAATTATTTACAGATAAATCAGTAGCTTATGAAATAAGCAATGCCAAAAATGAAATGCTAGAACCAGATGAATATGGAAAAAAATACGCTGGAGATATTAGAAAAGAAACAATTGCTGAAATTTATAAAATATATCAAAAAACATTAAAAGAAAATAATGCTATAGATTTTGATGATATTATAAATTTTACAATTAAAATTCTTTTAGATAATCCTGATGTACTAGAATTTTATTCAAATAAGTTTAAATATGTTTTAGTAGATGAATATCAAGATACTAATAAAGCACAATTTACTTTAGTAAGTATATTAGCTTCTAAATATGGAAATATAACGGTTGTAGGAGATAATGATCAAGGAATATATTCATTCAGAGGTGCCGATATTTCAAATATTTTAAATTTTGAAAAGGACTTTCCAGGAACCAAAATAATAAAATTAGAACAGAACTATAGATGCACAGGAAATATTTTAGATATTGCTAATTCTGTTATTAAAAATAATGAAACAAAATACGAAAAAAAGCTTTGGACAAACAACGAAAAAGGTAATTTACCTTTTGTTTATTCAGCAGATGACGAATATGATGAAGCTAGATTTATTACTCAAAAAATAGAAAGTTTAAAATCTACGAATTATTATAATTATTCAGATTTTGCAGTTCTTTATAGAATGAACACACAATCACGTAGTATAGAAGATATTTTAAGAAGAGAAGATATTCCTTATAAAATTGTTGGTGGATTAAAATTCTATGAAAGAAAAGAAATAAAGGATATTATTGCATATTTAAGACTTATTCAAAATCCAAATGACAATATAAGTTTAACTAGAATAATTAATGAACCTAAAAGAGGAATTGGAAAAACAAGTTTAGATAAAATTGAAAATTTAGCATTTGATAATGGAATTTCTATGTATGAAATTATTAAAAATGCTGAAAAATATGATCTAAATAGGGTTTTTGTAAATACTAGAGAATTTATTGGAATAATGGAAAATTTAATCGCTCAAAAAGATAAAATGCTTATTTCTGAATTAATTAAAGAAACTCTAAATAAAACAGGATATACAAAAGCTTTAGAACTAGAGGGTACAGTTGAGGCTGAAAACAGAATAGAAAACTTAGAAGAATTTTTAACAGTTGCAATGGAGTTTGAAGAAGAATCTGCAGATGATTCTTTAAGTGAATTTTTAGAGGGAATTACTTTAAGCTCTGATATTGACGGAATAGAAGATGCTGAAAATTCTGTTACATTAATGACTCTTCATAGTGCTAAGGGCTTGGAGTTTCCGGTAGTATTCTTAGTTGGAATGGAAGAAGGAATTTTTCCTGGATATAAATCTATAGGTGAAGAAAAAGAACTAGAGGAAGAAAGAAGACTTTGTTATGTTGGAATTACAAGAGCTAAAGAAAACTTATTTTTAACATGTAGTAAACAAAGAACTATTTTTGGATCAACAAGTTGTAATCCACCTTCTAGGTTCTTAAAAGAAATTCCAGAAGAGTTGTTAGATGGATATGATGATGCATTCAATCAAAAGAAACAGGAGTATTTAGATAAAGATTATAATTGGGAATATAGAAATAATTCAGGATTATTTTCAAAAGCAGTTAAAACCTATACTAATATTGACTATAGTCCAAAAGAAAATTCAGGATTTGCATTTAGAACAGCAGAAAGTTTCTTAAGCAATTTAAACAAAAAATCAGAAATTTCAGTAGACCTAAGCAAATACAAAACAGGTGTTACAGTTTACCATAAGAAATTTGGAGAAGGTGTTATTACTGAAGTTGAGCAAGAAGATGATGATTTAAAAGTAGATATTGAGTTTGAAAAATTTGGGCATAAACGTCTTATGGCAAAATTTGCAAATTTAGAAGTAATAGGATAAAAATGGATTAATATTGAAAACTTATGGAGCACACAGTGCTCCGCTACAAAAATATTGCAAAAGTAGTAGTGGAGCACTGTGTGCTCCATAATCATAAATAACTATAGATAAATATTATTGCAAAAAGAAAAATAAAAATATATAATAATCTCAGGTGGTGAAAACTATGGAAAATTTAGATGGAATAATAACAATAATAGTATTTGTTATTGCAATTATTATAAAAGTTACAAATAAAAAATTAACAGTAGATAACAAAATACTTCAAAAAAATGGATTTTCTCAAATAAAGCAAGTTAAAAATGGAACAAAAGTTGAATATTGTTCAGCTATTAAAAGAGGTGATAATTATTTAATTCAATTTATAAGAATGGATAATATGCCAAGTATTCAGAATATAAATGAATTAGCTAGTCTTATGCAAAAAATGCATTATCATAATGGAATAATAATATGCAAACAAAGACCAATAGATAGAGTTAAAGAACATGCTGCATTATATAGTATAGAAATTAAAACTGTAACAGAATTATATCGTCAAATAGTAGACGATAGAGATGCTGAAAAAAGAATGAAAAAAGAAGGATTATCAGATGGCCCAATTGAAAGTATTGATGAATTTGATGATGAAAATATTAGATTAAAAGACCAAGAAGAAGAACCAATTAGAGATTTTGAAAAAGAACCTTTATTAAAAAAGCTTTTTAAACGTCCAACCAGATTATAATAGGTTTAAAGTGGGAGAAAAATATGGGAAAAAGAACAAAGAAAAAAAAGCTTAGGATTAGAAGAGTTTTATTGGTTTTAATTGTTTTTGTACTAGTTGTTTTAATTGAAGTTAAGATCGATAAAAAAGATAGAAAAGACCAAAGCACTTTTGTTGCAAGTATATCTGATGACATTTATTTACAGTTTAATAAACCAAAATTAAATATGACAATAATTGGTGATATAATGTGCCATAATACTCAATACGAAGATGCATATAATAGTAGTACAGGAGAGTATGACTTTTCATATGTTTTTGAAGATATAGAAGATTATATAAGAAAAGCAGATTTGGCAATAGGAAACTTAGAAACAACTTTTGCTGGAAAACAAATTGGGTATTCTAGTTATCCGACATTTAATACTCCAGAAGCTATGGCAACAGACTTAAAAGAATTAGGACTAGATGTTTTAACAACAACAAATAATCATAGCTTAGATAAGGGATATACAGGAATAGTAAATACAATAGCAGAATTAGATAAGGTTGGAATTGCACATACAGGAACATATGATTCAGAAGAAGCTTCTAATGAAATTCTAACTCAAGAAGTTAATGGCTTTAAAATAGCATTTGTTGCGTACACATATGGAACAAATGGAATACCAGTTCCAAGCGGAAAAGACTATTGCATTAATCTAATTAATGATGAAAAAATAAAATCTGATTTAAAAAAAGCAAAGGAATTAAAACCAGATTTAATAGTTGCAAGTATGCATTGGGGAATTGAATATGCACAAGCGCCAAATGCAGAACAGGAAAGATTAGCAGATTTATTATTTGAAAATGGTGTAGATTTGATACTTGGAAGCCATCCTCATGTGCTAGAAAAAATGGAAAAAAGAGAAATTACTTTAGAAGATGGAACAAAAAAAGATGGCTTTATTATTTATTCATTAGGAAATTTTATTTCAGGGCAGAGAAAAGAATTTACGAAACAATCTATAATTCTTAATTTAGAATTAAGCAAAAATGGAAAAGAAGGCAAAATAGCCATAGACAACATAAGCTATATACCAATTTATATGTATAAAGGACAAAAATATAAAGTTTTAGATATAGAAAAACAAATTGAAAAATATGATGAAGGAAAAGGAAATATAGATGCAGGAACTTATTCTACATTAAAATCAGAACTTTCTCATATTAAAAAAATATTAGATTAAAGATGGATAACAAGGTTATCCTTCTTTTTTGGCATTAGAATAGAAGGATTAGGCTCTTGATAGCCGTTTTTTTCTGAATAAATAGTTGGATTAAAAGTGATTTTTGATTTTGGTTCAGATATAGTATCAAAAAAACGATAAACAGAACGATTAAAGCTCATAAACTTTCCCTTAATATTATGACCTCTCATAAATTTTTCCATTGTAGTAAATTTAGCATTGGGATCAGGTAGAGCTTTATTATCAAATGATATAATTTTAGTAACAATATTTGGATGATATATATTTTTATTATTTTCCAAAATAATCACCTTCTTAAATATTATTCTAACCCTATTATATAATTCAAATTCTATAAAAACAAGCAAAAAACAAAAATAATTATTATCATATGATATTGTTATCAAAAATGTATTGTAAATCCGTAGGGGTCGGTCTTGACCGACCCTAAAAAAATAGTGTATAATAAATTGACTTAAAAAAGAAAGGAATAAAAAATGTTAAGTGCAAATGGAATAACTCTTCGTTTTGGAAAAAGAGTATTATTTGAAGATGTAAATATTAGATTTACAAAAGGGAATTGTTATGGAATAATTGGTGCAAATGGTGCTGGAAAATCAACATTTTTAAAGATTTTATCAGGAGAAATTGAACCAAATAAAGGTGAGGTTACTCTAGACAAAGGTGAAAGACTATCTATGCTTAAACAAGATCACTTTGCTTTTGAAGGTTATACAGTACTAGACACTGTAATTATAGGTAACAGCGAACTTTATAGAATAATGAAGGAAAAAGATGAAATATATGCAAAACCTGACTTTTCAGAGGCGGATGGAATGAGAGCCGCTAAGCTTGAAGAAAGATTTGCAGAGTTAGATGGTTGGAATGCAGAATCTGATGCAGCTAAATTATTAAATGATTTAGGAATAGATACAGAGTTACATTATAAATATATGAGCGAAATTGAAGCAAAAGATAAAGTTAAAGTTTTGCTAGCTCAAGCATTATTTGGAAATCCTGATGTGTTATTATTAGACGAGCCTACAAACGACTTGGATTTAAAAGCAATAGAATGGTTACAAGACTTTCTAATAGATTATGATAATACTGTAATAGTAGTGTCTCATGACAGATATTTTTTAAACAAAGTTTGTACTCATATTGCAGATGTTGATTTTGGAAAAATTAAAGTATATCCTGGAAATTATGATTTCTGGTATGAATCTAGCCAATTGGCATTAAAACAAATGAAAGAAGCAAACAAAAAGAAAGAAGAAAGAATTAAGGAATTGCAAGAATTTATTGCAAGATTTAGTGCAAATGCTTCAAAATCTAAACAAGCAACTTCTAGAAAAAAATCATTAGAAAAAATAGAACTAGATGAAATTAAACCATCAAATAGAAAATATCCATTTATTGATTTTAAAATAGATAGAGAACAAGGAAAAGAAATATTAGAAGTAAAAAATATTAGTAAAACAATTAATGGAGAAAAAATTCTAGATAATATTTCATTTACAGTTAAAAGAGAAGATAAAATTGCATTTTTATCAGATAATGAACTTGCAAAAACAGTATTATTCCAAATAATTGCTGGAGAAATTGAACCAGATAGTGGAGAGCTAGACTTTCGGGACAACAATCACAAAAGATTATTTCCCAAAAGATAATAATTATTTATTCACAGAAAAAATGAAACTTGTGGATTGGTTAAGACAATATTCCAAAGATCCAGATGAAACTTTTGTTAGAGGATTTTTGGGAAGAATGTTGTTTTCTGGAGAAGAGGCTTTGAAAGATGTAACTGTTCTTTCTGGAGGAGAAAAAGTTAGATGTGTATTTTCTAAACTAATGTTATCTGGTGCAAATATGTTAATATTTGATGAACCAACAAACCATTTAGATATGGAAAGTATAACTTCTCTAAACGAAGGAATGCAAAGATATAAAGGAATACTTTTATTTACTTCTCATGACCATCAATTAACTCAAACAGTAGCAAATAAAATAATAGATATTTCAAACAATAATGTAATTGTAAGAGAGTGTACTTACGATGAATATTTAGAAGAAAAGAATAAATAAAAAAAGACTGGTAAACCAGTCTTTTTTTTATTTATATTTTTCTTGAATCTTTTTTATTTCATCAAAATGATTCTCTATTATATCTAAGAAAATTTCTAGTATTTTTGGATCAAATTGTGTTCCAGAATTTTTCTTAAGTTCTGCAATAACAACATCTAAAGGAAGAGCATCTCTATAAGACCTTTTTGAAGTCATTGCATCAAAAGTATCTGCAACGGCAGCTATTCTTGCTAAATAAGGAATGTTTTCTCCTTTAAGTTTTTCTGGATATCCAGTGCCGTCATATTTTTCATGATGATGCATAACAATAGGAATAATATTTTCAAATATTTTTGCATTAGATAAAATATGTTTTCCAATAGCTGGATGGTTTTTGATTTCAGAATATTCATCATCAGTAAGCTTAGATTCTTTTAATAAAATTGCATCTGGAATACCTATTTTTCCAATATCATGGAAAAGCCCACCAATACGCAAATTTTCAAGATCTTCTTCTGAAAGATTTAAGCGTTTTCCTATCAATACGGAGTATTCAGAAACTCTATCTGAATGACCTCTAGTATACGTATCTTTTGCTTCAACTGTATATCTTAATGTTTCTATACTTTCAAGGTAAGCCTTTTTTAATTGTTCTTGAGATTCTTTTAAGTCATCATTAATCTTTTTAATTATATTCATTTGATCAATAGATTTTACAGCAGATTCAATTAATAAAAGTAATTGATCAAATTTATTATCTTTTTCACAATAACCTTGAATTGATAGTTTTCTAATTGTTTCTAGTGGTGGAGCTAAATCCTTATGACCTGTTAATAATAAAATATATAGTTCTTGATTAAACTTACGAATTTCTTCAACAACTTTATCACCATGAATAGGATACATCATATAATCTAGAAGCATTAAATCAAAATGTTCATTTTTTACTTTTTCAATTGCTTCAACAGGATCTGTGACACCAACTAGTTCATATCCTACTCTAGTTAAAAAAACAAATAAAGAATCTAGTACTCCTTGGTCATCATCAACGGCTATGATTCTATAAGGTTTTCTATCTGTTTGTACACGTGAGTGTCTCATAATAAACATCCTTTCAGTTTAAAATAATTCAATTATATTATCTTATTAAAAATGCAATAAGTCAATAAAAATTTTAATGTTGATAAGTATATAAAATTATTATATTATAATATTGAAAAGTTAAATAAGGAATGAAAAAAATGAAAATTGGAATTATAACAGATATTCATAGTAACAGTCTTGCATTAGAAACTGTGTTTAAAGAATTTAAAGAAAGAAATATTGAAAAAATAATATGTTGTGGAGATATAATTGGAATTGGTCCAAGGCCAGAAGAAACAATGCAGATTATTTTAAAAAACAAGGATAAAATTATTTGTATTAAAGGAAATCATGAAAAGTATTTTACTGATGGTTTTCCTGAATTTGTTCACGATAACAAAAGAAAATTTAGTCAAGACGAAATAGAACATCAAAAATTTGAACAAAGAAAATTAAGTATGGAATCAAAGCAGTATATTATTGGTTTAGAAAATGAAAAGATAGTTAATATACAGGGAAAGAAAGTTTTTATTTGTCATTACCCAGAAAATGAAGATGGAAGTTATAAAGAACATATTAAAAATGCAAGTCTTGAAGAAGATATAGATAGGTTTTCTAAAATAGATGCAAATATATTTTTATATGGACATACACATATTAGAAATATAAATCAAGATAATGAAAAGATGTATATAAATGTTGGGAGTTTAGGATGTCCACTAAATTCTAATATTGCTAAAGCTGGAATATTAACAATTGATAAAGAAAATGTGGATATTAAAACTCTTGATATAGAATATGATGTACAAAAAGTTATTGAAGATATTAAAAAAATAAAATATCCAGCATCTGAAATGATTTTAAGAGTTTTTTATGGACAAATATAAAAAAAGCTATTGACATAAAAAAACAAAAAGATTATAATATTATCATTATTTTGTCAAAAAAATAATCCATTTTAAATATTATGCACAAATTTTGCAAAGTAAAATTTGAAAGCAAAAAATATATAGGGACACATATTAAAATGTGCCCCATCTTGGCGATATAAGATTATTATATTTTTTGCTAAATATTAGAGGAGGGATTATGGTAGAAGACGAATTTAAAAAAGAAGAACAAAAGCTAAAAGAAATTATAGCTAAGTATAAGGAGGTAATTGAGTATTACGATTTAAAACTAGAAGCTCTGCCGAGACTGTATAAAAAAGATCCAGTAACACTAGAGAGCTTACTAGAAACATATGGAAAAAAATATTTACTACTACAAAGAAGTATCAAAAAACCATACTTTGCTAGAATTGATTTTAAAGATGACAAGGAAACAGAAAAAGAAGAACTCTACATTGGAAAAGTAGGAGTACTAGATAAAAATAGTAAAAACATAGTAATAGATTGGAGAGCACCAATATCATCTATTTACTATGATAGCAACATAGGAAGAGCAAAATATATGTCTCCATCAGGAGAAAGAAATGGAGAACTATTAGTAAAAAGACAATATGATATAGAAGAGGGAGAATTAATTTCTTACCAAGATGTTGATACAGTATCAAACGATGAATTATTAAAACCATATTTAAATGCAAGCGCAGATAAAAGGCTTAAAAATATAGTATCAACAATACAATCAGAACAAAACAATATCATAAGAGAAAAATTATCGAAAAATTTAATAATACAAGGGGTTGCAGGAAGTGGAAAAACCACAGTAGCTCTACATAGAATAGCTTATTTGGTCTATAACAATATAAATACTATAAAACCAGAACAGTATTTAGTAATAGGTCCAAATAAGTTTTTTGTTGACTATATTTCAGGAATACTTCCAGATTTGGATGTTGAGAATGTTTCACAGCTAACATATATGGAACTTTGTGAAAACTTTTTAGATGAACAATTTGAAGAAGCAAATGAAGAAGAAAAACTCGTAACATCAATTAATAATATAGAAAAACTAAAATATGAACAATTAAAAGTTTCGATGAAATATAAAGAGTATTTAGATAAGTATATTTCAAATCTAGAACAACATGTGATGGATGGAAAAACATTTGCTGTAAAAGGATATGAAATAATATCAAATAAACAAATTAAAGATACCTATGAATCAATTGAAAATAGTATAGTTTATAATACAATACAGAAAAAAGTAGATAGAACCGCACTGCTTCTTACAAAATATATAGAAGATAATCGAGATCAAATAAAAGAAAAAATAGAAAAACAATATGAATACTTAAAAGACAAATCAAAATATGACTATGTTATAAAAGCATTAAATACCGGATTTACTCAAGACATAAAAAAATACTTTAGTAAAATAATACCCAAAACTATTGATTTATATATAGACTTTTTAATAAAACTTTCTAAATATTGTGATGAGGAATTTGAAAACAAAATAATAGAAAACATTAAAAATATAAAGAAAAGAATAGTAGAATTTGAAGATTACAGCGCACTTATCTATTTGAAAGCAAAAGTAATTGGAACAGATAAGTATTCAAATTATTTGCAAGTAGTAATTGATGAGGCACAGGACTATGGAGAATTTACATTTTATGCAATTAAAGAACTCTTAAATAAAGTAAGTTTTAGCATATTTGGAGATTTAGCTCAATCAATATATGAATACAGGGGAATTAAACATTGGGAAGATGTTAAAAAATTATTGTTTGAAGATGATTGTGAATTAATGTATTTGGAAAAAAGCTACAGAACAACAGCAGAAATAATGAATGAAGCAAATAGAATTAATAGAAAAATTGGACTAAAAGAGGCACTTCCTGTAATAAGACACGGAGAAGATGTAGAATATATTAGATTTTTGGATGAAGCAGAGCAATTAAATAGAATAATAAATAATATTAGAGATTATAAAAATAAGGGATTTAATTCTATTGCAGTTATTTGTAAGGATGAAAAAGAGGCGGTTGATATATATAATAAACTAAAGGAAAATAATATAGAACTATCAAATATAATTGCTTCAGATTCTAAATATTTGGGCGGAATATGTACAATAACAAATTATTTGGCAAAAGGATTAGAATTTGATGGAGTTATAATTTCAGATGCATCAAAAGAAAAATACAAAATAGACAAAACAATAGATATGAAGCTTTTATACGTAAGCATGACAAGACCTTTACATGAATTAAAGGTTTTGTATAAAAATGAAATAAATGAAGCATTAGTTAAATAATAATAAAATGTAGGGGCCAAAGTCCACAGCGACCCGAAAAATGACAAAAAATATAAATAAATCGTAGCGGAGCACAATGTGCTCCATTTTTTATTGAATTGAGAAAAAACTAAAAATCTGTTATAATCTAACCTATGGAAGAAGAAAGATATAAACATTTAAATAAATATTTGAAAGAAAAATTTGGAGAACGTACTCTAAAAATTTGTGTAGATGGTGGGTTTACTTGTCCAAATAGAGATGGAACTGTTGGAACCGGTGGTTGCATATTTTGTAGTGAAAGAGGTTCAGGAGATCATTTAAATAAACAAAAAAGTATAAGAACACAAGTAGAAGAGTACTTCAAAAGCTATAGAGCAGAAAGAGCAAATAAGTTTATAATATATTTCCAAAATTTTACAAACACATATGATACAGTAGAAAACTTAAAAGCAAAATATGATTCTGCACTTATTGATAAAAGAATAGTTGGGATATCTATTGCAACAAGGCCAGATTGCATTACAGAAGAAATAGCAGAGCTTCTAGAAACATATAAAGAAAACTATTATGTGTCAGTAGAACTTGGACTTCAAACATCAAATGATGAAACAGGTAAAAGAATAAATAGGGGATATAACTCTACCCAATTCATAAAAGCGGTTCAGATTTTAAATAAACACGAAATAGACGTAATTGTGCATATAATTGTTGGACTACCAGGAGAAGAAAAAGAAGATATAGAAAATACTGTAAGATTTATTAATATGCATAATATTCAGGGAATAAAAATACATTCAATGTATGTAGTAAAAAATACAAAACTATGTGAAATGTATGAAAAGGGAGAGTATACACCAATATCTCTAGAAGAATATTTAGAAAATGTTGCATATATAATTACACATATAAGCCCAGATTTAATAATACATAGAATTTCAGGGGATAGCCCAAAAGATTTATTAGTAGCACCAAGCTGGAATCTTCATAAAAAATGGATTTTAAATGGATTAGATAAAAAATTAAAAGAAGAAAATTTATATCAAGGAATGAAATACTAAAAAACCGTTACCATTTGGTAACGGTTTTAAATATATATTATTAAACATTTGATGTTGGTAAAATTATATTAAATGTTGTTCCTTTTCCAAGCTCAGACTCGAAAGTCATTGTACCAGAAAAATGAGCTTTAATATTTGAATAAGACATAAATAATCCAAGTCCAGTTCCATCTTTTCCTTTTGTAGTAACCATTTCTTTAAATAGTTTTTCTTTAACCATATCTGGTAATCCAGGTCCATGATCTCTAACAGAAATAATTACTTGATTATCTTTATATTCTGAGAATAATTCAATATCTCCCATATTTTCGCCATTATAAGCATCAAGAGCGTTTTTAAGCAAATTGTTAATAACTTGTACAAGAGCATCAATGTTTCCATTTAAAGTTATTTTATCAGAGACATTATTTTTAATAATTAGATTTACTAGAGAGTATTTAAAGTCGTGACTCATTAAAATATCAACACGTTTAAATACTTCATCAACTGTAAAGTCTTCTTTTTCATTTTCTGAAAATGCAACAGCTTGACCTTTAACTGCAGTAATTACATCAGACATGTAAGCCATATAGTTTTGAATTTTACCTGTCCACTCTCTCATATCTCCAGCAATTTCTTTCATATCTTCTGAATTAACAGTAGGGTCATTATAAGAATCTTCAAATTCATCTATTAAATCTTCTATTCCAACAACAGCTCCTGAAACAGAGAAAATAGGAGTTTTTAAGTTATGGGCGATACCACCAATCATTTGTCCTAAAGAAGCCAAACGTTCTTGCTCAACGATAATATCTTGATTTTCTTCAATTTTCTTTTTATCTAGCTCATGTTGAGTTATATCTTTAAATAGTATTAAAGTACCTAAATAATTATTGTTTTGAATTATAGAAGAAATTTCTATAGTAAATATTTTGTGTATTTTTTCAAAGTGCTTATCAAAAGATACTTGTTTAGTTGTTTTTTTAACATTATCTAATTTTTTAGTAATACTTGTTGTATCAGCTTTATTCAAGAAAGAAGAAATTGGTTTATTTCTAACATCTTGAGGTTTAACTTTAAAAGTATCTAAAAACGTTTGGTTAAAGTCTGTAACAATATTATCTTCATTTACAACAACATAACTATCTGAAATTCTATCAACAACTCTTTGCAAAGCAATAGGAGCAACTTTAATAAAATCAAACTTAAAAATAGCAAAAGCATAGAATAATACAGTTATTGCAAAGCATATTGGTGTTATATAAATTGACATTGGAATGATACCAAAAGTGCCTAAAACATTTACAATAACTGGAGCTAAACTTCCTAATAAAAATAGAGTAGCTTGTCTAGAAAACACTCCTGCATTTTTAATAGAGTATCTAACTAGGATTATAACTGATATTATAAATAATAAATATGTATATATTATATGAACATTTGCATAAGGACCAGTAACTGTTTCACTTAAATTTGTTGAATATATTTTATAAAAAAGATGGTGTGAATCATTTGTCCATAAAACTAGAAGAGTAAGAATTGGTATAATAATAAACTTTTTATTTAACTTATATTTTGTATTTGAAAATGCTTTTGAAAAATTATAAAAAGCGACTGGAATAAAGCATGCTCCAATATAAACAAAATATTCAAAATAAATAGCATTTTTAGTTGAGTTTCTACAAACAGCAATTTGAAGGATTAAACCAATAAGCCAAATAAGCATACAAAAGCAAATGTATGAAAAAGCTGTTGTAATGTCTGACTGCTTTTTTGATTTTAAAGAATAATCTAATAAAGCAGTCATTAATATACAAATAATAATCATTATTATTGCGTTGCTACTAGTAGTTAACATTTATAACACCATCCTTAGTAAATTAATAATATTATTTAAATATCTATCCGTAATGTTAGGCCAAATAAAACCAATTTTTTCTAAATATTTAATAGTCGTATCTGACTTAATTATTATATCAGTAAAATAGTTTAAATGTAAATCCTTATTGAAATCATTTATTAAAGAATTTAATATTTCTTTTTTATTTTCATTATCCATTATTCTTTTAACAGCTTGTTTGAAAGATATTTCATCAGTTATTTTAAAATTACTATTTAGTTCTAAAATATATTTATTCATTTGATTAAATAAAACATGGTTGTGATTAAATAAATGGAATATTCTATTTTCTCCAGGATGAGTTAATAAGCTTAGTATTGCATTTGAAGCTGAATCTATAGGTGTGAATTCAAAATAAATATCTTTTAAATAATCTGGTATTTGTCCTAGTTTAATAAAACTAATTAATCTTCCAATATAAGCATTTTCTGAAATGTTTTCTTGGAAAACACCATCTCTAAATCTTGGCATTAAATTACCCATTCTAAGAATGTATCCATCCAAATTATCTTCTAGAATTGAATCTAAAATTAAACATTCTGCTTCAAATTTGCTTCTAATATAAACATTTTCTAAAGATTGTCCAATATATAAACTACTTTCTGTAAAATCTGTTTCTTTTTCTATGTTTTGTTCGATAGACATGTTTTCAACACTATTTCCAGAAATGCTTATTGTAGATATTTGATATAATTTTTTATTAAAGCTTTTACAAAAATCTATCATGTTTTTTACACTTCTAACATTGGTATCGTAAAAGTCAGAATAATTTCCAAAATGTGAAACTTTTCCTGCGCTATTTATTAAAGTGTCAACATTTGAAGCTAAATTAAATAAATCTTCTTGTTCTAATCCAAATCCAGGTTTAGTAATATCTCCTGTAACTGTAAAAATTCTTTTTCCAATTAAATTATCGTATTTATTATCAAAATAATAATGCAATTTTTGTTGTAATTTTGAATTACTAGTTAATCCCTTTTCATCTCTAACAATGCAATAAATATTTCCTTTTTCATTTTTAATAAATGCTTCTAAAATATGAATTCCTAAAAATCCAGTAGCACCAGTTAAAAGAATATTTCCAGCGGTCTGATATTTTAAATCATATTTATTTGGAACAGATATATTTTTATATAAAATCTTATTATATTTACTATAGTTTTTCTTCATATATTCAAAATCAAAATTATCTGTTTCTGATTTGATTTTTTCTTCAATTTGTTTAATTGTAGGAAATTTAAAAATATCAGCATAAGAGATTTTTTCTGTAATTTTTTTAAGTTCAATATTTAAATTCATTGCTAAGATAGAATCTCCACCTAATTCAAAGAAATTATCATTAATTCCTATTGGATTAATATTAAGAATTTGTTCAAAAATTTTAACCAATTGTTTTTGAAGATTTGTTTTTGGTGCAATATACTCTTCGCTAGAATTAGACAATATTT
>JAEEGL013704548.1_pt1 | contig 19066 bp, 15 predicted proteins | sample 9134231 | NCBI WGS metagenome assembly JAEEGL01 (sample SAMN16246548, study PRJNA631951) | gut metagenome | biome: gut microbiome; feature: rumen; material: fiber-attached | host: Bos | place: Iran: Karaj | collected 2018-10 | reverse complement strand
TGCATCATTTTTGCGTCGGTAAATGCTGCTGGTTTGTCATTAAATCCATAAGTTTTTATTTGAACGTTTCCACCAACTGGTTTTAAACTTGGTTTTATTACATTTGCCATATATACACTCTCCTACAATAATTATAATTTGGCAATTAAAAAAATGTCAACACCAGCTTATGATGTTGACATTTAATTTAACGTACTATTTTATAATTCAGCTAATACTTCTTTAGCTCTTTGTAAACGACGCTTATCTAAATTATGATGATATGATGAAGGAGGATACAACCTATCATTTCGCTCACCATAGGCTTCAGCTAGACGTTGGGCTTCTGCTTGAGTTGGATGAGTGCTCCAGTGACTAGAGAATCCTATTCCACCAGTAATACATACAGCTGTTGCTGAAGCATCCTCAATGGTATCACATCTTTTAAGAGCATCATAATATCTTTTTTGACTTCCGTTACTCATAGCAACAAGCATATAACATTGTTGTTCCATAGTTAAACTCTCGATTGGGGTATTTGGTGGGAATCCAGCATCTTTTAAACATTGATTTTTGTAACTTTGATCTGTCCAAGACCCAATACCTGCTCCATAGCTATTACGATTTTTGTTATATTCTTCTTTCATTACTTCACCAGGATTACATTGATTTTCATCCCAGAATACTCCAGCCATTGCTGCAGCTTGTTCTTTTGTATATCCACCTTCATTAACTAAGTATTTAGCAACTAATACTGATCTTGCTTTAGCAGCTTCTTGATCATAATTACCATATTTATCAAAAACATTTTTTGGATAATCAGTCATATCAAGTTCGCCATAAGGCTTTGAAGAATCAGGTTTTTTCTTTTCTTCCTTTGGCTTTTCTTCTTGTTTTGGCTCCTCTTTTGGCTTTTCCTCGGTTTGAGGTTTTGGTTCTTCTTTTGGTTTTTCCTCAGTTTGAGGTTTTGGCTCCTCTTTTGGCTTTTCCTCAGTTTGAGGTTTTGGCTCCTCTTTTGGTTTTTCCTCAGTTTGAGGTTTGGGTTCTTCTTTTGGTTTTTCTTCAGTTTGAGGTTGAGGCATTGGTCCGACAAAATCCGGATCACCAGGTTGTGGTTGTGGTTTTGGTGTTGGCTCATCTACATCTTCAAATATATGATATTTTTTTAAATTTGATTCTAATTTTCCCTCTTGTTGAGATAATACATCATGTAATTGAGGATTAACAACTGATGGTTCGCTTGAATCATATATTTTAGCACTATTTTTAACTGTTGAGTCATTAGATAGTTGATTATTTGAATGCTTTATGATAGTATTTTTTTCATTATAGCCATAATTCTTAACTTTTACATTTCCACCTGCGTTTTGTAATTTTGGTTTTACTACGTTTGCCACATTATGCCTCCTTTATTAAACTGGATATCCGAAAGGATCTCCGTTATTTGGAGCAAAACCTACAAAAACATATTTTGCTCCATATCTATTATAAATAATTGTTTCTCCTGGAACGTAATTACTTCTGTCACTTTTTGAACCAGTACTTATACTAGTTATATCTCCCATATAGTCATGTTCAACTACATTTGATCCAACGTAACGATTTCCATTATTCATTACATCACGAGCAGCTTCTACATAACTATCTCCTGGATAATAATATCCTGTTCTACTTCCACTAGCATACCAGCTACTATTTCTTATATAATCATCTACATTTTTACTAGAGCCTGATTTCTCATATTGATTAATCATTAATGATAATTCTACTTTAGCTCCTTCTACAGATCCTTGCTCTTTCATTGCAACATAAGCTAAGTAAGCTAGTTCATCATCAGATAAGTTATATTGCTTTCCAGATGAAACCGGATTTCCAGTATCTATTACGTTACCATTTTTTATATTAGCTCCAGTCTTGCTAGAAGGCTTTGGAGTTTCCTTCTTTGGTTCTTCTTTTTTCTCTTCTTTTGGTGGTGTTGGTATCTTTTCTTCAGAAGATTTTGCTTCTGAAGTAGAAGATGTTGAATCGTTACTAGGCTGTTTTGATGGGGTTTGAGCAGTACCATTACTTGATTCAGCTTCTGAAGAACCGGTAGATGTTTCACCAGCGTTTTTACCTCCAGAAGTATTTTCGCCAGTAGCTGTTCCTGAACCTGTATTAGCATTATTAGCTGGACTGCCATTTAACACTTCATCTGCTCCTAACGATGTTGAAGTTTCACCATCTGCTACTACTACATCAGTTAACATTTCAAGTCCTTTCCCAACACTTTCAGAAATAAAATTATTTGTATTTGATATGAAATTTGAAGATAAAACTGTACCAGCAAGATCTGAGACTGGTTTAATTGCTTCTGAAAAATTATATTCTTTTTTTACTAGTTCACCAAAATCTTTAAAAGCATCTACAGTTTGATCTTTAAAATTCGTTAGTTTTTCTTTAAAGGTATATTGACCTACCTTTATATTTTTTAATGGAGTAGAAATGTTTTGAGGATTTTCAAAAATTGAAAAACTTTTAGTTTTATCTTGAAAACTATATGTTTTAGTTTTTCCCGCTATAACATTCCCTAATGAGGGTTTTACTAAGTTTGCCATATAATCACTCTCTTTTATTATAATATCCTATTTTAAGGATAAAATAGCATAAAAAAGATGTCAACCATTTCAACTGGAATTGACATCTTTTTACACGTGCTATTTTTCGGATTTTTTTAGTTCAAATAGAAGGTTTAAAGCTTCAATTGGGGTCATATTTAGTGGATCAATATCTTTTAAAGCTTCCTTTAAACTTTTTTCTTCTTTCTTTGGCTCATCAAAATCCATAGATAATTGAATCTTATCATTCTTTTTCTTTTTATTACTAGCTTCAAAGTCATTTAATATCTTGGTAGCATTATCTATAATTTCATCTGGCATATTAGCTAGCTTGGCAACATGAATACCATAACTTTTATCTATACTTCCGTTTCTTACTTTATGTAAGAAAGTAAGACGACCTTCTTCTTCTATAGCACTAACATGAACATTTTTAATATTTTTATATTCCTTTTCTAGAGATGTTATTTCATGGTAGTGAGTAGAAAATAAAGTTTTACATTTTATTTCTTTACTAATATATTCAAGTATTGCTTTAGCAAGACTCATTCCATCAAATGTAGCTGTACCTCTTCCTAATTCATCGAATAAAATCAAACTATTTTTAGTAGCATTACATATTGCATCTTTAGCTTCATTCATTTCAACCATAAATGTAGATTCTCCACTTACTAAATCATCAGATGCTCCGATTCTCGTAAATATCTTATCTATTATACAAATATCAGCTTTTTTAGCTGGAACGAATGAACCCATTTGAGCCATAATAACTATTATAGCTAGTTGTCTCATATAAGTAGATTTACCACTCATGTTTGGACCAGTAATAAGTATTGTATTAATATTTTTCGGCATTATAACATCATTAGGTACATAGCCATCTTTACTTACATATTCAATTACTGGATGTCTTCCATCAACGATATTTATTTCTTCGTCATTATTAAGAGTTGGTCTTACTAAATTATATTCTTCAGCACAAATAGCTAAGCTTGCTATTGCATCTAACTCACTTATAATACTAGCTACCTTTTTTAATTTAATAACTTCTTTTTTTATTGTTTCTTTAATATCTATGAATAGCTTATATTCTAGTTCTATAATTTTTTCTTCAGCATTTAAAATAAGGGCTTCTTTTTCTTTTAATAAAGGAGAGATATATCTTTCACAATTGGCAAGTGTTTGTCTTCTTTCCCAATGATATTCTTCTTTTATTTCACTTATTTGTCCTTTAGATACTTCAATGTAATATCCAAATACTCTGTTGTAACCAACTTTTAAATTCTTTATACCAGTTTGCTCTTTTATTTCAGATTCAAACGTAGCAATAAAGTCTTTTCCACCACTTCTAATGCTTTTAAGTTCATCTAGTTCTTTATCATAACCAGCTTTAATTAAATATCCTTCTTTTAAAGTAACTGGTGCTTCTTCATAAATAGCACTTTCTAATAAATCATGCATTGATGCAAAAGTGTTAATATCATAGTCAAATTTTAATTCATTAACTATATTCTTAATAAGTGGCAAAACTTTTAAACTGTTTTTTAGTTGTAATAAATCTCTTGCATTAACATTCCCACAAGTTAGTTTTCCACATAGTCTTTCAATATCATATACTTCAGCCAGATTATTGCGTAGTTCTTCTTTTAAAATAAATTCATTATTTAATATTTCTATTTGATCATATCTTTTATTAATTTTATTAATATCTTTAAGTGGTTTTAATAGCCAATCTTTTAAAAGACGACTACCCATAGCAGTTTTAGTTTTATCTAAAAGCCATAATAAAGAATATGTTCTTTCTTTTAATCTTAATGTTTCTACAAGTTCTAAATTACGAATTGTATGAACATTCATCTCTAAATAATCTTCTTTATTAATAACATTTACTTTATCTAAATGTCTCATATCTTTTAGTTGTTTTACAACTAAATAATAAAGTAAATGTTCTACTCCTGTTTTTAGTCTAACGTCTTCTAAAGAGTTAGTTAAATAATCATATTCATCTTCTAATATATTGTCACTAATAGAAACTTCTATACCATAATTATTTTTTAAGATATTAATTAGTTCGCTATCTAAATTATCTTTTAAGATTACTTCTTTAGCATTTATAGATAATACTTCATTTACTAGTTTTTCTTTATCATAAGAAATAGTAAGTGCATTAATAACTCCGGTAGAAACATCAGCATAAGTAAGTACATATATATAATTAAAATCTAAGATACTACAAATATAACTATTATCATGTTCATTTAACATTTCATAATCAGCAATAGTTCCTTTAGAAATAACTTCAACTACTCCTCTTTTAACTACACCTTTAGCTTCTTTAGGATCTTCTAATTGTTCACATATCGCCACTTTATATCCTTTATTAACTAATTTTTCTATATATGGTTTAACAGAATGAAAAGGAACGCCACACATAGGTATTCTCTCATCAAGTCCAGCATTTTTACCAGTTAAAGTAAGTTCTAATTCTTTAGAAGCAGTAAGTCCATCTTCGAAAAATAATTCATAAAAATCTCCAAGTCTAAAAAATAAAAGTTCATCTTGATACTGATCTTTTATTTCCATATATTGTCTCATCATTGGACTGATTTTTGTTAAATCTACTTCACTACGCTTCATAATTAAATCACGATATCTATTATAACATTACTTGATAATATAAACAAATAAAAAAGAAATATTTAATAATTATATTTCTTTTAAAGTATTAATTATATCTTTAATATTATCACCAGTTATTATTTTAATGTCATATTTAAAATCTTTTGCTACTTTTTTGGCTTCTTCATAGTTTTCTTTAGGACAAATAAAGATATCTGATTTTTTCTTTACTGCTCCCATTAGTTTATATTTAACTCCACCTATTTCTCCAATATTGCCATCTTTATCAATTGTTCCAGTACCACTAATAGTTTTTCCTTTAGTGATATCTTCCTTGGTAAGCTCATTATATATAGCTAAAGCCATCATAGCTCCTCCAGATGGTCCTGATTCACTTTTCCTTACTTTTATACTAATATCTGGATCTGCTTCATAATCAATATTTGTTGATATTACTACTCCTATTTTTAATGAGTTATCAACCTTAAAAAGTTTCGCTGTAGTCATTACTTCTTTTTTGTCTCTTAAAACTTTAACATTAACAATATCATTTTCTTTATACTTGTTAACAATTGATCTCATATTATCAAGCGAAGTCACTTCTTCACCATTTATACTAATTATTTCGTCAAACTCTTTGATGCCTGTTTTAGCTTCATCAGTTATATATAAGACATAATTATGATATTTTTTAATATCAACTTTTTTGCCAACCAAATTATATGCTACTAATACAGCATTGTCATATGCTTCTTTCATTGTGTATTTATCTTTTTTTAAAGTTTCTGAAACAGTATCATCATCATATGTCATATCTTCAGCTTTCTCTAAATCCCAATTTTTAATAACTTTTGATAGTAAGATATTAGGAATGTTAGGTTTAGCTAAAGACACATAAGTCATATTAATTGTTCCTTTGGGTTCATATCCGTTTGTTATTTCTACTCTCTTATTTAGATTAACTAAACCTCCGGGAGTATATATAACATATGGAAGTTCTACTAAACATAGTAAAGCCACAATTGTTATAAATATTAATTCTTTATAACACTCTTTTATAAAACCTTTAAAATAATCATATATTTTATTAAGCATCTATATCACCTACCTATAAATTATATCAAAAAAAGAGGAATATATGAAAAAGAATAATGAATTAATTTATATCTTATTTGTCGTTATCTTTTTAGGATACTTACTATTTAATACTAGTAATTTAAATAATTATGTTTTATCTGCCACTAAATTATGGTTTTATAAAGTATTTCCTTTTTTATTTATAATGATAATAATTAATTCATTATTAATTAATAATAATCTTATTTATTATATAAATAAAATATTTAAGAAAAATGGTATAAAATATTACGTTTTAATAATGTGTATGTTATCTGGTAGTCCAACTAGTGCTTATATAATTAAAAAACTATATAATAACAAAATAATAGATTTAGAAAGCGCTAATAAAATGCTTATGTATACTTACTTTTCTAATCCAATATTTTTAATATCCATGCTATCTTTTTTATTTATTAAAAAGATAGCAATAATACTTATAATTATGCATTATATTCCAAATATAATAATGTGTTTGATACTTAAAATTAAAACTAATAGTGATATTAAAAAAATAGAAAAAGAATCTTTTAATAATATTTTAAATAACGCTATTAATACTTCTTTAATAGTACTTGGAACATTAACATTTTATATAATAATATCTAATACTATTATTGATATATTAAATATAAGTAGTATTAATAGCATTATACTAAAAGGAATACTTGAAATAACTCAAGGATTAAACGAAATACCTAAGTTATTTATTAATAATAATTTAAAAATATTATTATCATCTTTTTTTATAAACTTTGGAGGACTATCTATTCATAGCCAAATAAAAAGTATCATTTCTGATACTTCTATTAATTATAAATATTTTTTAATGGGTAGAATATATCAAGTTCTAGTTACTTTGGTAGCGGTTCTAATAGGAACCTTAATATACTCATATTCACTAGTCCTATTATCGACACATTTAATAACTATATAAATCCATGTGTTACTATATAAATAACTTGAAGTGTCTCCACGATATTTGCTTATATCGTCCATAGTACATTTTTTATCCTTAATAACCCACTTTCTTTCTTTTTTAGTTGCACCTTTTGTCCGATTATATTCAATGATGGTATCTTTATTACTTATTTTTACAGTAAGATTATTAGTATATGTAGTATCATCTGATGCCTTAATAACAATTTGTTTTCCATCTGTTATGTTTTTTATAGCAACAGATTTAGGAGTTTTCTTACCATAATTTATTGCAGGGATGCCCATAATGTCACCTTGTAAAGATTTTTCAATGTCAGCAATAATTACCATACTAGATGTTCTAGAATTAACATCATTTTTCTTTTTTTGAATATTTGACATAAGACCATACATTAATATTACCGCAGTAGTTAATATAACAATACTTGCAAGTAATTCTGTAAGGGTCATGCCCTTTTTATCTACCATCCACATGTTTCACCTATTATTATTGGATTATTAATTGTTCCAACATCCGTTGTAGTATCATCCACACAAAACGTTTTAGTTCTCTTAATGTTTATTACTGGTCGCATGTAATATCCTTTAACACGTTTTTTAGTATCGTCTTTATCTTCAAGCCAACCTTCAGTTCCATTTTTTCTGGAAACAACAAAATAAGTTGCGCCGGCATCTGATCCTATTATATCAGTCTCTGATAATGTCATAGTCCAAAATCCTTGACTATTTGACATTTCATCAATCAAATAACTATCACACATATTATGTGAAGGAGAATATTTGCTATCATATCGTAATCCAGCCAAATATGCTTCATCAGCAGATAATAAAGCTACAGGATAATCCAATGCTCCATTACCCAAATATTGTTCCGGAAGTCCACTAGAATTCACTTTTATTATGTTGTTTTTACTAAAATCACTTGTTGCTATATATTTATTTTGAGTATTTGACCAATATTTAACCCAATTACTATTTGTTATATTAGGAACATATCCTTCAATTTTTGTTGCCTTGCTTCCTGTCTTATCACTTAGAGATGTTGAGTTGGTTTTAAAATAGTAATAATAAGCGTTTCTTGTTCCTTTAGTTAAATCGTAAAGATTAGTCTTATTGATTTTTGGATATGTATAGTATTCATCAAAGAATGAATAGATGATTTGATTTGCCCCAACATTGTACCTGCTAAGATTAATAGCTTGTCTTCCTACAAACCATATCTTTTCTTTTCCGGTTACTAAGTTAAATCTAGCTATTCCCCTATTCATTGACCATGAACTTCCGCCAGTGTCAGGACATTTATAAGTTGCACCATTTCCAGCAATTCTGTTCTTGGCATATACATTATTAGACGTTTCTTTTTTATCTCCACAAAATATTGTCTCATTAGAAAATAATGATTGCTCAGTAGAACTTAATGTGCTTTTCCAATTTTTAAACCAATCATCTACATAAGTCTTTATTTCACTACTATTTTGATTATCATATTCACTATCATATCTAGCAAGATCTGCATACCAATTGTTCATATATCCTATTCTATTAGGCATATAAGCTCCTATCAAAGTTGAATCCGATTCATTTTCATTTTCAATCAAGCAATTTTTTACAAAAGTTTCTTTTGCGCCATTTTTACCATTTAGTTTGTTATCTATTTCCTTTATTTTAGCATCAATTTTAGCAAGCAACTGGATATAGCATTCACCAAGCACATTTTTAGATAATCCACTTGCACAAACGTTACCAATAGCTTCGTTTAAACTTAATCTTGCATTTACATCTGCCATACAGGTTTTAGGTAAAGTAGCAGCACTGCATTTATATCCACTACCATTTTCATATATAAACTTTTCTTGAGCTTCTTCAATTTCTACCCTATCATTTTGATATTTTTCTAATAAGTTGGACCAACATTTAATAGGAGCATAATATGACGTGACTCCTTTTAACAAACTATCACAAGTAGTGGATAAATTTACATTATCATAACTAAGTACTGTATCTGTTGTACATACTGACTTTGATCTCATACTATAATTAAATCTAGTTAAAGAAAACTTTTCACTCACACCATAGTAATCGGAATCTATATATGGCTTAGATCCTGGCTTTAATGTTATTTGTCCATTAGCATCCTTTTGGGCTTCTCCACTATATATTAATCTAACAGTATTATTTCCATTAATTCTAACTATTCTCCAAATATATCCACCAAAATAAGCATAATTATCTTCAACATTACCCGTATAATAGTTGCTATCACCATATCCGTTTGTCGCTGTTTTTTTATCAGTGTAATCATCTGCTTTTGAATACATACCAGCTGTTTTTACACAACCTTTTTCATCAAGTTCTGGATCTCCTGGTATCAATGTTCCTTTATCATCTTGAATTTGTCTTAAGCATTCGTCAAGAAATGCACCATCTTCGCATGGAGAATCTACTGGAATACTATTCTTTCTTAACAAAAACCTTTTATTCATATAGTCTGCTAACATAGAAAGCATAATAAGTAAAAAAATTATAAAAAACGAATAAAGAATAGATGTAGATAGAAATCCTTTTTTTCTTTTCATATTATTATCAGCTCCTAATTATTTTCTGTTTGGTATAAATAAGTGTGCATATGAGTAAAGTTCTTTATTTCCCTCTTTTGTTCTAAATTCCCCCATAATTACATATTGCGCCTTTTCAGGACATTGTTCGACTTGAGTTTGATATGTTTGAAATTCTTTTGACATCTTAGTGCATCCATATAGTCTGTTATTTTGAACAGGACTACCACTAACAGTTTTAATATCATTACTATTAAAAAGGGCTCTTCTTTTTGCTAATTCTGCACAATTCATTACAATAATATTGCAATAACCACCTGCATTTGCAACCGAAGTATCAATTAAAGGGACAGTGTCAACAGTTGCATTATAATAATAACTGCCACATCTCCTTGTTGAAGTTGGAGTGCACGCAGTATTAACAGGACCAGCACCGCTATTATTTCCTCTTTGCTTCAAAATAGTATCACCAACGCTTCTTCTATAGTAATACAAAATCATCTGATCCCCATATTTATCATATTCAGCAACTGTTCTTTCTCTATGAAGAAGATTAACAAATACAGTATACATGGCAATCATTAATGCCATTAATACAGTTAATGTAACTATAGTTTCTACAAAAATAAATCCTTTTTTATTCATATTATCACCTAATTGCATAAGCTATAACTTGTGGAAGTATCTGCATATCCGCTACTATTTAATTTATGAAAACCACTAGCTTTATAAATACCATTAGATATACTTACACAAATGAAATAATTTTTTGCAGTATTGTAATTAACACTCGATACTTTATTAAATTCTTCTATGGTGTACCCTAATTTCCCATATGACATAAATGTTGCAACGTTATGGCAATAAATACTCTTATCATGTAATAGATTATTATCTTGATAATACTCTATAGCAACATTTTTCAAATCATCCTCTAAATTTTTACACGCCGTTTCTTTATGCTTTTGTTGAACTTTTGAATAAGTAACTCCTCCTGCTGCTGCTAATATTCCAAGAATAATAATAACTGCTAATAATTCTACTAGAGTAAAACCTTTTTTCATACTATCCCTCTATTCTTAATAATTATATAATAATTATTTAAATAAAGCAAAAAAAGTTTAATAATTAATTAAACTTTTTTATTATCTTTTCATAAATTATTATAGGTGATTATAATGTGCTATCGCGGTGGTGGTTTTTTTACAGTATTTGCTATATTAGGATTATGTATTTTGATCTTTTATCAATGCTTAATCACTCTAATTATTCCCCTTAGATTTCATTGTTTTATCTTAATGATTGAAGTATTTCTACTCTTCTTTTTGCTCTTTAGAATAGTATGGCCGAAGTAGTTTTTCGGTTTTAAAAACATAATCAAGTTTTTCTCTAACGTTATTAGTCTTTTTCATTTCATCTGTTTCATCCATTTTAATTTCAGGAGGAATTGCTATTAATAAAAATAGCAATTCTTTTTCTTCTTTAGTTAAAGAAAAATCTTTAAAGTAATTATTAAGTATAGGTTCAAAATCATAATTGAAAAATTCATTATGATATAGTTTAACTATATCTAGTATTGGAGTATCAATTTTATAGTTATCCCAACTAATAAGATAGTTTTCTTTATTTCTAATTAAGTGAGTTACATTTAAATTATTATGAATAATTGATACTCTTTGCTTTTTTTCTTCTTTTACTAAGCTATACCAACTATCTAATTTATCTTGACAAAAATCTAGATTATCAAAAATTTTTGATATATTACGCATTAGTAGGTATTCACTTGGAGATAAATATTCTTTAGGAAGATAAATATCAAAGTAATTATTATATAAGTCTTTTAAATACATTAAATTACTTTCTATATCATCATAGATAGTTTGATATTTATCTTCCGTTACTTCTTTATAATAAGAAGTTTTATTATGAAGATTTGATACTGTATCTATTAAATCATTCATTTTTTGTTCTTTAGGAGTTGGATCTTCTTCAATCATTTCATAAACATTTACTTCTTTTCTAGAATCATCTATTAGTTTAGGAAAGTTATAAAATCCTCTACTTTCTAAATATTTATATAAACTTCTTATATCTTGTTTCTTTTCTTTAACAATGTAATCTCCACTAGTTGTTTCTAAAATAGTTACTTTACCTTTTAAAGTATATTTTAAAGGCTTATAAATGCTTTTTAATACTTCTAAAGAATTATTCATCTTCTTCAGGAATTAGTAATTTATCGTTATTTTTTAGATTAGTTATGTCATTATAATCCTTTAAAATATTTATATTAGAATTATATTTAGAACAAATAGATTCTAAATCTTCACCTTCTTTATAAATATGAACATGATATGTAATATATTCATCAGCTTTAGTATCTTCTTCTTTTGTTTCTTCTTCTATAATCTCTTCATCTGGTTTTATAAAGATTTCTTCTTCTCTTTCTAGTTGTTCTTCTACTATGTCTTTTTCTTCTTGTTCTTTAGCTTTTAAATTGACTTCAATTATTACTTTTAAGGTATCATCGCCTACTATTTCATAGGTAAAATCTGTAATATTAAAATCAATCGTTTCTTTATCAATATTGCTTGGTAAATCTATATTAAAAGGAATAGTATGATTAAATTCTTCCTTATTAACACTTAACTCATGAGTTTTATATTCTCCAGATACTATAAAGTTGCCAAGTATTTCTCCTTCATTAACATTCATTTCATGTTCTAAGGAAATACTTTCTATACTTCCTATTTTACTATCAAAAGTTATTTCTTTTGTATATGGTATTAAAAAATCCATAATATCATCCTCCTAGAAAAGAATATGATTATAATTTTTATTTATGAATAAGTTGACACTTTTACTAACTTTTCTTTTAATTATTTAGTATTTTAAAGTATAATATATATAGAAGGTGTTTAATGTGTTAAAAAGCATTATGAATGTAAAAGTTAATTATAAGTTTGTAGATAATGATTTTGATAAGACATTAGTGTTTTTACATGGCTGGGGACAAAATATTGCTATGATGGAAATGCTTGGAAATGCTTTTAGTCATGAATGCAATTTACTATATATTGATTTGCCAGGATTTGGATCTTCTTCAGAACCTCCTTATGTTTGGAGCGTATCAGATTATGCAAGTTGTATTAACAAAGTTATTAAGGACTTAAAAATAGATGATCCAATTATAATTGGTCATTCTTTTGGCGGAAGAATCGGTCTTATTTATGCTTCTTTATATGAAACAAATAAACTTATTTGTTTGGCTAGTCCATATTGTAAAGAAATGACTAAACTTCCTTTAAAAAATCGATTATATAAACATTTTAAAAATACACCTGGATTAAAATGGATAGCTAATATAATGAAAAATTATGTTGGTTCTATTGATTATAAAAATGCATCAGAAGTTATGCGAGGCATATTAGTTACATCTATTAATTTAGAAATGGTAGATGACATAAAAAAAATTAAATGTCCTACACTGCTTATTTGGGGAACTAAAGATACTGCCGTTCCAATTAATAGAGCTTATGAACTTAAAGATTTAATAACTGATTCTAAATTAATTACATATAATGGAGCAACTCATTATGCTTATTTAGAAAAAAAAGAAGAAGTTATAAAAGAAATAAGATTATTTATCAAATAGGAGTTGATATAAATGTATATTATTATATTTAACATAATCATTAGTTTCTTATATTTATTTTTAAGAACTAGAAAAAATATTCATGTACTACAGCAAAACTTTTATAATGAGAATAATCGTTATATTAAGTGGGGAAAAACTAATTTAGGAAATGTTTTTAAATTAGATTATTTTATCTTCTTAATAGCTTTAGTAAACTTACTTTTTAATCTTAACTGGTTATTATTTATAAATATTTTTTATTTATTATTAACTTTTAAAGAATATATTAAAATTAATAACGAGCAAGTTAAAATACCACTAAAAGTTACTAGTAGAATTAAAAGACTTATTACTACTATTGTTATATTATATTTAATACCTATAGTAAGTTATATATTATCTAAAGATATTTTTATTTTTAATGTATTATTTACAATGGCTATTAGTTTTAACTTTTATATAGTTTTTGTTGCTAATATAATTAATAAACCAATTGAAAAGTGTGTATTCTTATATTATAAGAATAAAGCTGTTAAAAAACTTAAAAGTATGAATAATCTAGAAGTTGTTGGTATTACTGGTAGTTATGGTAAAACTTCTAGTAAGAATATCTTAAATGATATATTAAGTGTTAAATATAATAGCTTACCTACTCCAGCTAACTTTAATACTCAGTATGGTCTTATAATGACTATCAATAATAACTTAGATAAGTTTAATGATATCTTTATTGCAGAAATGGGAGCATTTAAAATGGGAAGAATTAAACTTCTATGTGATTTAGTTCATCCTAAATATGGAATTATTACTTGTATAGGTAAAGCTCATTTAGAAACATTTAAAAGTCAAGAAAATATTCAAAAAGGAAAATTTGAACTAATTGAAAATCTTCCATCAGATGGTGTTGGAATACTTAATATGGATGATCCATTGCAAGTAAGTTATAAGATTAAAAATAATGTTAGAATTATTTGGATAGCTATAGATAATGATAAAGCTGATGTTAAAGCAAGTAATATCAAAATAGATCAAAATGGTATGTCATTTGATGTAACATTTAAAGGTGATAAGAAAAAATATAAGTTTAATACTAAATTACTTGGTAATAGCAACATCTATAATATTCTAGCTGGTATAGCATTTTCAAAATATGTAATGAATATGGATATTAAAGATATTGAAACTGGTGTTAGAAGAATAAAACCTATATCTCATAGATTAGAGTTAAAACCACAAGGAAATAAAACTTATATAGATGATGCTTATAATTCTAATCCAGTTGGTTCTAAAATGGCACTTGATGTACTAAATTTAATGGATGGAAATAAGATAGTTGTTACTCCAGGAATGATTGAACTAGGACCTGAAGAATATATGTTAAATAAATTATTTGGAGAATATATAAGTAAAGTTGCTGATTATGTTATACTAGTTGGAGAAAAGCAAACAAAACCAATTATGGATGGTTTATTAGATAATGATTTTGATACATCAAAAATAAGTGTTATAAATGATGTAAAAGAAGCATTTAAAATAGTTGATTCATTAAAACTTAAAAAGAAACAAACATATATATTACTGGAAAATGATTTACCAGATATATTTAATGAATAGGAAGTGTTATTATGAAAATTAAATTAGGAGTTATATTTGGAGGTTCTAGTGTAGAACACGAAATTAGTGTTATAAGTGCCCTACAAGCTATCGAACACATTAATAAAGAAAAGTATGAAGTAATACCAATCTATATTGGTAAAAATAGAGTTTGGTATACAAGTCCTCTACTACTAGATATTAAAAACTATAAAGATTTAGATTTACTTACTAAGAATTGTAAAAGTATTTCTTTATGTAAAAAAGATAACGAGTTTCACTTAATTAGCACTAAAGGACTACTTAATAAAACCATAGATAAGATTGATGTGGCATTCCCTATTGTTCATGGTCAAAATGTAGAAGATGGTACACTAGCAGGTTACCTAGATACAATAGGTATTCCTTATGTAGGATCTAATACTTTAGCTTCAGCTATCGGTCAAGATAAAGTTATTATAAAAGAAATATTAAAATCTAATAATATTCCAGTTGTTGATTATACTTGGTTTTATGATACAGAGTTTGAAGATAACCAAAGTAATATTTTAAAAGATATTAAAAAAATTGGTTATCCAGTAGTTGTTAAACCAGCATCATTAGGTAGTAGTGTTGGAATAAACTTTGTTAAGAATGAAAAAACAATTGTCGATGCTATTACTGAAGCACTAGAATATGATAAAAAAATAGTTGTTGAAAAAGCTGTAGATAATCTAATTGAAGTTAACTGTAGTGTTCTTGGTAATTATGAAGATGCCAAAGCTTCAGTAATTGAACAAGTAAGTACAGATAATGATTTATTAACATTTGATGATAAATATACTGGTTCAGGTAAATCTAAAGGTATAGTTAATACTTCTAGAATAATACCTGCTAAAATAAGTAAAGATTTAACTGATAAAATTAAAAATACTAGTTTAGATGTATTTAGATGTTTAAACTTCTCTGGTGTAGTTAGAATAGACTATTTAATCGATTCTAAATCAAATAAGTACTTTGTTAACGAACCAAATACTATACCAGGAAGCCTATCATTCTATTTATGGGAAAAGACCGAATTAGATTATACTAAACTACTTGATGATTTAATTACTATTGGTATTAGAGATTATAAAAATAAACAAAAGAAACAATTTTCTTTTGATACTAATGTATTAAAAAACTTTAATGGACTTAAAGGAATGAAAAAATAACCGATTTACTCGGTTATTTTTTTATTCAAATAATACTTTATATATTTCACTATAATTAGATACAGGTACAATATTTAAATGATCTATAATCTTATTATCTATATCATCTAGTTCATCAATGTTATCTTTAGGAATAAAGATTGTCTTTATACCATTGTTATAGGCACCTATTATTTTTTCTTTTAAACCACCTATTTTAAGAATATCTCCTTTTAAGGTAATCTCACCTGTCATAGCAACACTTAAATCAACAAGCTTGCCTAATAAAAGCCCTATTAAAGCTGTAGTAACAGCACTACCAGCAGATGGACCATCTTTAGGAATAGCTGAAGATAAGAAGTTAATATGAATATCACTTTTTTCTAAATTATTTCTAAATCTTATTGTTTTAACATTAGATTTAATATAACTTAAAGATACTTTAATTGATTCTTCAATTATCTTTCCTAAGTTACCAGTATAAGTAACTTTACCAGTACCCTCATAGATAACTGCTTCAATAGGAAGTACTTCTCCACCTAATGATGTATAAGCAAGTCCATTTACAACACCTGGTAAAGGTTTTTTATAATTAATTGTATTATCATATAACTTATTGCCTAAATATTTAGATATATCATTTTTCTTAACAGTCGTTTTAAGAGGTGTTTTATCCATGTAGGACTTAGCAATTATCTTTCTAATAATTTTATTTAGATTTCTATTTAAATCTCTTACACCGGCTTCTTTTGTATAATTATTAATAATTACTTTAATAGCTTCATTACTAAATTTTACTTCTTTATTAATTAAGTTTTCTTTAAATATTTTAGGAATAATAAAATCATTAGCAATACATACTTTTTCTTCTAGTGAATATCCACTTACATTTATTATTTCTAAACGATCTTTTAAAGCTTCTGGAATATCTGAAATATTATTAGCAGTAAGAATAAATAGTACATTAGATAAATCAAATGGCTCTTCTATATAGTTATCTATAAATTTATTATTAATATTAGTATCTAGGATATCTAATAAAGCACTAGCTGGATCTCCTTTAATATCTTTACCCATCTTATCAACTTCATCAATTAAGATGACTGGATCAAGTACTCCTGTTTTTTGCATAGCCATTATTACTTTACCAGGAGATGCTCCAACATAAGTTCTTCTATGACCTAGTAGTTCAGATGGATCATTTAGTCCCCCTACACTTATTTTATAAAACTCTTTTTTTAATGATTTAGATATTGCATAAGCAACACTAGATTTTCCTACTCCAGGAGGACCTACTAAACAAATAATAGGGCTCTTTAGATTAGGATTTCTTTTCTTAGCAGCAATATACTCTATTATTCTTTCTTTAACATCAATAAGGCCATAATGACTTTTATTTAAGACTTTTAAAATATTATTTAGATTAGTTTCTTTCTTTCCATAGTTATTCCATGGAAGTGATAAAAATGTGTCTATATAGTTTCTTAAAATAGCTACTTCAGGTGAAGTAGATAATGTTTTAGAATACTTATCTATTTCATGTAAAATATGTTTTAAAGTCTTTTCTTCTAAATCTAAATCTTTTGCTTTACGAATAAACTCTTCAGTATCAGATTCTTCATCTTCTCCAAGTAATTCTTTTATTTGATTTAGTTTTTCTTTTAAAATAAATTCCTTTTGACTATCTTCTAGAGAAGTTTGTAATTTATCTTCAATTGTTTCATCTAGTCTAATTACTTCTAATTCTAGATTTAAATCCTCAATTAGTTTATGAGCTCTATATAAAGGATTTATCTCTTGCATATAAAATAGTTTTTGTTCAATAGATAAATCTAAGAAAGTTGCAATTAAATCAGTAAAGCGATAAAAGTTATTAGTATTCTTAGCTTGAGCTAAGATATCATTTGATAATTCTGGTGATAAGTTAACATACTCTTCTAATAAAGAATATAACTTCCTTCTTAAAGCTTGTTCTTCTTCTTTAGCAAATAAAGGTAAGATTACTTCATTAGTATCACATTCTAAAATATATTTTAAATCTTGATTGTTATAGAAGTGTTCAGCTTTAACTCTTCTAATTCCTTTTAATGTTACTCGAACATTTAAATTAGGTAAGATGATACGACTAACAATAACTGCTTCTACACCAATCTTAGGTAAATCTGATACATCAGGATTTTCTTCTTTTTGATCTATTGGACATAATACCAAAACTTTTTTGTTATATTCTTTATAAGAAAGATTAACTACTTTTTTACTAATATCATTATTAAGTTCAAGTTTAACCTCTTGATTTGGAAAGATGACAAAACTCTTAAGTAATAAAACTGGTAACTTATTCAAGTTGTATCACCTCCAACACGAGTAATGGTTTTTATTATATACTAAAAAATATTTTTGTCTACATATCTTGACATAATTTGACACAAAAAAAGTTGGAATATTTTTCCAACTTAAATAATTACTTATTAATTCCAATTTACAGTAGCGCTATTAGATATCCAACCATCATCAAAGTTAACATTTCCGGAAGAATTGTTAACTGTTGCTGTTCCTCTAAATTGTTGGAATGCACCTTTTTTAATTCTAGTTAAACTAGCAGGAATTGTAAGAGTACTTCCTTCATAAGATTGGAATGCATCATAACCAATTGTAGTCAAACTAGATGGTAATGTTAAAGAGCTTCCTTTAAATGTTGCAAATGCATAATCCCCAACAGTTTGTAATGAATCTGGTAGTGTTAAATTCCAATTAGTATTAACATTAGGGACATTATTGATTGCTGTAATATTCCCAGTAAAAGTTATATTATCAGCATAGAATCCTGCAAACTCTCCTGCATATATTAAATAAGCCCAAATA
>JAEEGL010761789.1_pt1 | contig 19068 bp, 17 predicted proteins | sample 9134231 | NCBI WGS metagenome assembly JAEEGL01 (sample SAMN16246548, study PRJNA631951) | gut metagenome | biome: gut microbiome; feature: rumen; material: fiber-attached | host: Bos | place: Iran: Karaj | collected 2018-10 | reverse complement strand
GCGGTGCGTCAAGCCCTTGCAGCGTGCCGCCTTTTCGAGGATTTCATCGACGCGTTGTCCGTCCTTGGAGAGACGGGCTGCCTGTTCGAGTGTTTCGAGCACTTCGGCATGGTCGATGAATTCATCGGCGTGGGTGGAAGAAGGATTATACATGGTTATATCGGATCGTATTGAGTTCTTGAAAACTTCATGTAAAGATACAATGATTTATTATCTTTGTAAAATGGATTTCGTAAAACCAATATCATTCGCAATATGAGCCAATATATTCTGGCGCTGGACCAGGGAACGAGTTCCTCCCGCGCCATCGTCTTTGATCATGAGGGTAACATCTGCTCCACGGCACAGATGGAGTTCACGCAGTATTTCCCGCAGCCCGGCTGGGTGGAGCACGACCCGATGGAAATCTGGTCGTCCGAGGCGGCCGTAGTCGCCGAGGCGGTTTCGAAGCTCGGTCTTGGTAGCAAGGACATCGCCGCCATCGGTATCACCAACCAGCGCGAGACCACCATTGTGTGGGATGCCGAAACCAGCCTTCCGGTTTACAAGGCTATCGTCTGGCAGGACCGCCGTACCTCGGCGTTCTGCGATGAGCTCAAGGCACAGGGCCTGGTGGATAAGATCCGCGAGAAGACGGGCCTGATTATCGACGCCTATTTCTCGGGTACGAAGATCAAATGGATTCTCGACAATGTACCGGGTGCCCGCGCACGCGCTGAAGCCGGCAAGCTTCGTTTCGGAACGGTCGACAGCTGGCTCGTCTGGAAGCTGACGCAAGGACAGGTGCACGTGACGGACGTTTCGAATGCCTCCCGTACGATGCTCTTCAATATCAATACCTTGCAGTGGGATCAGGAACTGCTCGACCTGCTGGGTGTCCCGGCTTCGATGATGCCGTCGGTGCGTTCGTCGTCCGAGATTTACGGTTATACGAAGAACACGGTTCATGAAGTGCCGGTCGCCGGTATCGCCGGCGACCAGCAGGCCGCCCTCTTCGGCCAGATGTGTACGACGCCCGGTTCGGTGAAAAACACGTACGGAACGGGATGCTTCCTGCTGATGAATACCGGCGACAAGTCCATCCTTTCACGCAACAACCTCCTGACCACAGTGGCCTGGAAGATAGGGGATACGGTGAATTATGCCTTGGAAGGCTCCATCTTTGTGGGTGGCTCTGTGGTGCAGTGGCTTCGTGATGGTCTGGGCATCATCCGCTCTTCTTCGGAGATCGAGGCGCTGGCTTCCACAGTTCCGGACAACGGAGGCGTTTATTTTGTCCCCGCGCTCACCGGTATGGGTGCACCGTACTGGGACCAGTATGCGCATGGCGTGATTTGCGGCATCACCCGCGGTACGACCGCTGCGCACATTGCCCGAGCAGCCCTGGAGGGGATTGCATTCCAGACGATGGACATCGTCAGTGCAATGGAGCGCGATGCCGGCGTCCGTCTGGCTGAGCTGAAGGTTGACGGCGGTGCTTCGCGCGACAACCTGATGATGCAGTTCCAGGCCGACATCCTCGATACCGCCGTCATTCGTCCGCAGGTGACCGAGACGACGGCGATGGGCGCCTGCTATCTGGCTGGCCTGGCTGTCGGCTATTGGCGTTCGCTGGATGAGATCAAGCAGCAGTGGCAAGCCGAGCGCATTTTCCGCCCCTCCGGCAACGACGTGGCTCCGCTCAAGAAGGGCTGGGCAGACGCGATCTCCCGTACTTTGACCCGTAAATAATCAACTAAACTTAACTATGGTACAATATCTTTTTGAATTCATCGGCACGCTTGTGCTTGTGCTGTTGGGCGACGGTGTTTGCGCCGCTACGTCCCTTAAACATTCGAAAGCCAAGGGAGCAGGCTGGGTGGTGATTACCCTGGGCTGGGGCTTTGCCGTGATGACCGGCGTGCTGATTGCCGGCCCGATTTCCGGCGCGCATCTGAATCCGGCTGTGACGCTGGGTCTTGCCATTGCCGGTTCGTTCCCGTGGGCTTCCGTCCTCGGCTACATCGTGGCCCAGATGCTGGGTGGCTTTGTAGGCGCGGTGCTTGTGTGGCTTTTCTACAAAGATCATTACAAGGCGACTAAAGACGAGCCCGATACGATGCTGGGCACGTTCTGCACGATGCCGGCCATCAACAATCCCTGGCGAAATTTCTTCAGCGAGATGGTCGCTACCTGTCTGCTGGTGTTCGTGATTCTGGCGCTCGGCACGCAGGGCAATGCGTTCTCGTTCAACGGCACCGCTCTTGCGACCGGCTCCCTGGGTTCGTTCCCGGTGACCTGCGTGATTATGTCGATTGGTATGTCGCTCGGCGGAGCGACTGGCTACGCCTTGAATCCCGCCCGCGACCTTAGTCCCCGTTGCGCCCACGCCGTTCTTCCCATCGCCGGCAAGCGTGACAGCGGCTGGTCCTACAGCTGGGTCCCCGTCGTCGGCCCCATCGCCGGCTGTGCCCTCGCCGCCGGCCTCTTCCTCCTCGTCTTCTAACTAACACAACCCAACCCAACTAATAAAGCCTGGTCTCCTAAAAGATCAGGCTTTTTTTACGGCTTGTGCTTTGCTCCTCTGGAGCGGAAGGGCAAAATTATTTACGTTCTTCTTTGATGGTAAGGCCCATGAAGAAGAGGGAGAGGAGGCAGGCGACGATGAGGAGGACGAAGGTCCAGGACCAGCCGGCGCGCTGGGCGACGAGGCCGATGACCGTGTTGGCCAGGAGGAACGTACCGAAGAAATAGCCAAAGAAGCCGGTGAGGCCGGCGGCCGTGCCGGCAGCGTTCTTAGGAGCCAGGTCAAGGGCCTGCACGCCAATGAGCATCACGGGACCGTAGATGAAGAAGCCGATGCCGATCAGGCAGATGATCACGATCGTCAGATTATCGATATAAGCCCAGTAAAGAACCAGGAAGACGAGCACCAGTGCCATGAAAATCATTGTCGGCATGGCACGTTTGCCATGGAACAGCTTGTCGGACAACCAGCCGCAAAGCAACGTGCCGGGAATGGCGGCGAACTCATAGGCGAAATAAGCCCAGCCGGCGCTCTTCAGGTCGATGCCTTTTTCCGTCAGGATGGTCGGTGCCCAATCAAGGCAACCATAGCGCACCATGTAGACGAATGCGTTCGCTAAAGCGATGTACCACAGGAACTTGTTGTTAAGAACGTGCTTGAAGAAAATCTCGCGCGTGGTCAATGTCTGCTCGTGCTTCTCCGAATAATTCTTCGGGTAATCGTTGCGCCAGGCCTCTACCGAGGGAAGGCCGCAGGACTGCGGTGTGTCGCGCAGCAGGACGAAGGCCAGGACGGCGATAAACAGTGCAACAGCGGCGGGAAAGGCGAACGTGCCGATCAGGAAGTACAGTTCTGTGTGCGCCCCGTAAAACCAACTGCCGAACCACACTGCGCCGTACGTAGCCATCGGGCCGACCAGCGCACCGCCCACGTTATGGGCACAGTTCCAGATGCTCATCATCGTGCCACGCTCACTGGGGGAGAACCAGTGCGTCATCACACGGCCGCAAGGAGGCCATCCCATACCATTGAACCAGCCGACGAGGAAGTTCAGCACTCCCATCACCAGGATGGCCAGCGCTTTGCGGTCGGCGCCAATGGCTTCAATAGGGACAATCATGAAGCACATGGAGATGGCGGAAAGGATCAGGCCCAGCGGCAGGAAAACCCGTGCATTCGAACGGTCGCTCACACTGCCCATCAGGAACTTCGACAGGGCGTAGGCAGCGGCGTTAAGACCCAGCACAAAACCGAGCTCGGTCTTCTCGAATCCCAGCGGCGCCATCGCGGGAATAGCCATCGACAGATTCTTACGGACCAGGTAGAAACCAGCATATCCGATGAAGGCGCCCAGGAAGACCTGCAGGCGCAGGCGTTTGAATTTTGCATCGGCCGCGGGACCGGTTTCTGCCGGTTTGTAGGCCGGTTGTTTCAGGAATGAGAGCATGGAATATAACTATAGTGAAAGTTTAGGTTACATAATTTAAGTATCAAATTTCCAATGCATCTGCAAGAATAGAAATAGGGTTCTCAACAGGGAATCCGGTAGACATTTCTATCTGCCATTTGCAAGTCTCACACTCACAGGCCACGACGTCGGGTTGGATGGCTCGGATCTGTTCGAAGAGGGGTGTGCCGATGGCCTGGGAAGCCTCGTAATTCTCCTTCTTAAAACCGTACGTACCGGCGATGCCGCAGCAGGCGGAGTCGAGCTGGATGAATTCCACACCGGGAATCATCCGGAGTAATTTCTCGGAGAACACGCCCCAGCCCATCTTCTCCATGTGGCAGGGGGTATGGTAGGCAATTTTCTTGTGGTAGTCCGTCTTGAAGCGCAGCGTAGCGCCCTTTTCCAGGCGCTCGAAAATATAGCGCGTTGCGATCAGGATGGCGTCACGGATATCTGCATTGTCCACACCCAGCAGGTTCGGATACTCCTCCCGGATGGTCAACGTGCAGGTAGAAGAGGTCGTGACGACGGTTAAACCCTTGTCGACCACAGCTTTGCGAAGAATGTCAACATTATGGGTGGCGTGCTTCGTGGCCTGGGACGACATGCCGTTGGTAATCATCGCGATGCCGCAGCATTTCTCGCGGTCGAGGAGTTGGACGCCTACACCCAATGCATTGAGTACCTTCACGAGATCCTTGCCCAGTTTGGGATGGTTGTAATTGACGTAGCAGCCATGGAAGTAGGCTACTTGCTCGGGAAATGCGGACTGTTCTTTCTCGTGACGGCGCATCCACACTTCGAAACTGCGCCCGCTATATTTGGGGAATGTACGGCGATGGTCGATTTTCAGGGTGGCATCCATCACAGATTTCGTAATACCAAGGCGCGTAACTCCGTTCACGATGGGCGCGAAAGGACGGGCCAGCGAGCCCATGAAATCGGTCGAGGCGAGGATGCGGTCGCGCAGCTTCGGCTTCGACTGGTCGTAGCGGATGCGGGCGGACTGGATGAGGTCAGCTACCTTGACGCCGGACGGGCAGGCCACTTCGCAGCGCTTGCAGTTCATACAGTACTTGAGCGCGTAGTTGAAGAAGTAGGGGTCCTTGAGCCGGAGACGTTCGCCGTCAGGACCTGCCTGCTTGGGTCCCGGATACATAGGATTTACCTGAAGCACAGGACAGTACGCGGTACATATCGTGCACTTCATGCACTCTTCGAAATTGTGCTTGCTGGTGGTGTATTCCTGTAGTTTCATTGGGCGTCAGTCGTTGATTGCAGGATCTGGTCGACGGCAGCGAAGGCGCTGCGGACAGCGAGTCCGGCGCCGGTCCCGAACTCGGGACGCGTTGCGCCGAGAATCGATCCGATGACGAAAAGATTATTCAAGGGCTCGCCCTGCAGGAGTCCGTGGAGCGCGGCATCGGTCTTGACGCCGAAATCCATATAAGGCTGGTCGGACTTGAACTCGGGGGCATACCAGGAATTTCGGTCCTCGGCGTAGGTCACGTCGAGGCCAAATACGGGTTCTGATACCTGGAAAGGATTGGATTTCAGTCCTTTGGAGAAGAATCCGCCGGAAGCCAGGATGAAGTGGTCGGCTTCCAGGTAATGGTTGTCGAGGTTGCGGGTGACGATGCTGTGGACCACGCCTTCGTGGATGTGCGCTCGCAGAGCCTCGTCGCCCATCAAATAAGTGCCGCCGAGCACTTCGAATCGGCGCTTGAGCAACATCTGCGTGCGGATACCCGGTACGGAGGGCGGCATTGTGCCGGCAAAGACGATGCGGGCAGGGATGCCTTGCCTGATGCGTCCCGGAACGGAAAGGTCCTGCAGACCGAATACTTGCGGCAGGATCACGGTATCCTCATCCTGGAGCAGGATGCGGATCTCCTGTACGACTTTCTCCCAGTTGCGGTCCATCGTGCGGGCAATCTGGACCGAGCGCATCTCGCCCGGACTCTGCCGCAATGCGTCGAGTTCCGCCAGACCCAGTTGTTGGATGCGGCAAGAAATTCCTTGTTTTTCAAGGCCTTCAGAGAGGAACTGAGTGAAGAAGTCGTGGTAGCCCGCGAAGGTGACGATCAGGGCACGGTGGGCGAATTTCGGGGCAGGGAAGAGACTGATGTCCTCCAGCGACAGCGCGGCAGGACGGAAGGTGCCCAGCGGCATCAGACGCACGCCTTCCTGGTAATGGAGCCGGATGCCCGCTTCTTCGAACAGGCTGGCCATCCGGTGCGGCGCTTCCTCGATCGACTCGAACGTTCCGGAGAAAAAGTGCAGGGCGTTCTGCCCGGTGCTGATGATGGCCACGTTCTGGCCGGCACGCTGCAGGCTGATGCCCGCCACGAGCCCGGCGAGTCCGCCGCCGATGATCACGGTATCGAATTTCATAGTCCCAGTACGTGTTTATAGACCCACTGCGTGTATTCGGCTTCGCGCAGCGTATCGCCCCAGCCGATCGGGAAATTGCCTTTCCAGCGCTCCTGGAGGAAGTCCGCAAGGTCCTTGCGCTCATTTTCGACGCCGTGTGCACGGGCCAGCAGCCCGGCGGCGCGGCAGGCGCAGAATTCGCCCTGGCAGGTACCCATTCCCACGCGGGTGCGACGTCGCAGGTCGGTCAGGGTCGATGCGTCCATCCGCTCGATGGCGAACCGGATCTCGGCGGCCGACACTTCTTCGCATTCGCAGATAAGCGCATCGTCCTGACGGTCTTCTCGTTGCATCCGGAGGACACCGGTTCCCATACGGGAAGCGGCGGCTTTCTGGGCAGTGGAAGGCTGTTCCCAGATCTTCTGGGCGACATCCTCGTAGGAACGTTCCTCGGAGCCCGGAAGCGGCGTGGTGGCGGTTTCACAGGCTTTTTCGATGCCGAGCTTGCTGCAAACGGCGTTGGTGGCGATCTCGGCCATCAGACGGTAGGTCATCAGTTTGCCGCCAGTAATGGTGATGAATCCCTTCAGTCCGTCGCGCGTCTCGTGGTCAAGGCAGACAATGCCGCGCGAGATGTTACGTCCCGAAGGATCGTCATCCGCGCTGACGAGCGGACGGACGCCGGCATAGGCCCGCAGGATGCGGGTGGAGGAGAGGCCAGGAGAGAGCTTGGCTCCCTCGGTGATGAGGAGCGTCACTTCGTCAGGCGTAACAGCCACGTGATCACATTCCTCGAAGGGGATGCGGGTGGACGTGGTGCCGATGACGCAGACGGTGTCACCCGGCACCAGGATATCGGCGTTCGACGGCTTGCGGCAGCGGTTGATAACCATATTGTTGACCCTGTGTGCGAAGATCAGGAGCGCGCCCTTGGCAGGGAACATCCCGACATTCACGCCGGCCAGTTCCGCGATGCGGTGGCCCCAAATGCCGCCGGCGTTCACCGTCACGGCAGCGTAGTATTCCTCGATTTCGCCGGTATGGCGGTTACGGGTTTTGACGCCTTTGATGGTGTCGCCTTCGCGGATGAATCCGATGACCTCGGTGTGGAGCCGCACCTGTGCGCCGTGGATCTTGGCGTCCAGCATGTTGGCGGCGCAGAGGCGGAACGGGTCCACGCTGCCGTCCGGTACGCGCACGGCACCGATGAGGTCGGGGTTGACCGACGGTTCCAGGCGGCGTGCCAGCGCCGGGTCGATGACCTCGGCGCCGATGCCCGCCTTCTGGCAGGCTTCCACAAAAGTCTTCTGGTAGGCCAGGTCGTCTTCGGGCAGGGTGATGAAAAGACCGTCTGTCTCGTCGATGCAATGGGCGGCGATGCGCCGAAGGATCATGTTTTCCTCAATGCACTCCCGGGCCGATTCCGGGTCGTTGACGGCGTAACGCGCGCCGGAATGCAGCAGGCCGTGGTTGCGTCCAGTGGCGCCGGTGGCGATATCGGAGCGCTCAATAAGCAACGTACGCAGACCGCGCATCGCGCAGTCTCGCTGCGTGCCGGCCCCTGTGATGCCGCCGCCGATAATGATGACGTCGAATTCGTTTGGGTTCATAAATGCAAATTTACAAAACTTATAAAACTTCCTTATCTTTGCATATAGAAATAATAGAATTACATCAAAAAATGAAAAAATTACTTTGGGTTCTGGCCATCCTGTTGGTGGCATTGGTGGTCAGCTGCTGCCTTGCCGGCCGCTATATGTGTAATTACGCGCTCCTGCCACAGCCGCACGGTGTTGACGACATCGACCGTACCCGCCACAAGGCGGATTCACTGCTTGCAGGCAGCACGGCCTGGTACGACAGCCTTCATGTCGCAGGCATCCTGAAAGACACCACGATCACGGGCTATAACAACTTCAAGGTCCACGCTGTCTACGCGCCGTCTATTGACCCTGAGAATGCACAGGGAACGGCTGTTGTGGTCCATGGCTATGGAGACAACCACTTCGTTTTCCTCTACCTGGTCCGAATGTACCGTGACGAGTTGAACTATAACGTGATGGTTCCCGACCTGCAGTATCACGGATACTCGGAAGGCCGCGCCATCCAGATGGGCTGGTATGACCGCTACGACGTGGCTCGCTGGGCGCAGGTAGCCCATGACATCTTCCAGGACGACTTCACTGTTGTGCACGGTGTCTCGATGGGCGCTGCCACCACGATGATGATGAGCGGCGATCCGCAGCCCGAGTACATCAAGGCATACGTCGAAGATTGCGGATACTCTTCCGTCTGGGACCAGTTCGCTTCCAACCTGAAACAGAGTTTCCACCTGCCGACTTTCCCGGTCTTGAACAGCGCTAGCGCAGTATGCAAGAGCCGTTATGGCTGGACGTTCAAGGAAGCATCGTCGGTGAACCAGCTGGCCAAGTGCGACCGCCCGATGCTCTTCATCCACGGCGATGCCGACGACTTCGTGCCGTTCTCGCACCTCCAGAAGAACTATGATGCCAAGACGAAAGGTTATAAGGAAATGTGGGTGGCTCCCGGTGCTGTCCACGCCAACTCTTTCGCCAAGTATCCCGAAGAATACAAGCAGCATGTGCGGGATTTCCTCGAGAAAGTCCACGCAATGGATGCTGCAGAATAATCCTTATTGATGAAAAAGATCTCCCTTCTGTTGCTGGCCTTCCTGGCGATCGCCTGCACCTCACCCCAAATCGAAACACCGACCGGGAAATCCGTTCCCGACCTGGGCTGGCTCTTCCTGGAGGGCGGCCCGTATACTCTTGAAACCAAGGTCGATGCCGCACCTGGTGCAGCCGATTTCGCTCTGGTGACCGACCTGTCGCTCATGGCTGAAAATCCGGATGTTTTGCTGCAGTGTGACATCGAGATTGCCCCAGACAGTACGATTTCCGTTTCGCTGGGTGAACTCGCGCCGGGCTTTTATCAGGTGCGGCTGCGCGACTCCGTACGATTCAACATCGGCGTACGTCCCGACGCCGTGGTGAGCGCGCCCGACGCACAGCCTGATTTCGACGCGTTCTGGGCGCAGACCCTTGCTGAGCTGGCAGGGGTTCCGCTCGAACCGGAATTCGTCGAGATTCCCGAGTTTTCCAATGAAAAACGCACCTCCTATGAGGTTCGCTACGCCTCTTGGGGCGGCGGTATGTCCGGCGGCATTATCTCGATTCCGGTCGCGGAGGGCAAATATCCTGTCTGCCTTCAGTATATGGGCTATGGTGCGCCGGTTTATCACTTCGACCCGAATGCCGCGGCTGACCGCATCGAGTTCGCTGTGAGCGTGCGTGACCAGGGCATCTTCAAAGGCAACCAGGACCGCTGGATCGACCGCGGTCTGGCATCGCGTGATTCGTTCTACTATCGTGGCGCTTTCTGCGACGTGAAGCGGGCTGTCGATTTCGTGGCATCGCTCGACAAGGCTGATGCCGGCCGGATGGTCGCGATGGGCGAGAGCCAGGGCGGCGCCTTTACTTTCATCGCCGCTGCGCTCGACGAACGCATCCGCGCTGCCGCTCCTGCCGTGCCGTTCCTGGGCGATTATCCCGACTATGCGAAGATCGTATGGTGGCCGGTCCACGAAGTGTTCGAGACGGCCGACGCACAAGGCATCGACCGGAACGAACTCTTCCGGATGCTGTCGTATTTCGACGTGAAGAACTTCGCTTCGCGCGTTCAGTGCCCCGTCTATATGTCGTTCGGCCTGCAGGATCCCACCTGCCCGCCACACACGAACTTCTCCATCTACAACAATCTGGGAACCAAAGATAAACGGTTCTTCTGCGTACCTACATGCGGACACGCAATGTGGCAGGAGCCGTCCTGGTCTGAAGCCCGCGAAGCGTTCCTGTTACCGTATCTGCAATGAAAAGGAAAGCAGCGGACATCATCAAATACGTCCTCTCGCTCGCACTGGCCGTTTTCCTGGTCTGGTATGCGTTCCGGAGCGTTGACTGGAAGGCCTTTCTCGAAGGCCTGAAGATGACGCGCTGGATTTATCTCATCCCGTTCTTTGTCGCGTCGATTGGAGCGCTGGTATTTCGCGCGTTCCGTTGGCGGGCGCTGCTCCGGTCCTCGGGCCATCCTGTTTCCTACATGACGGTCTGGGATGCCAACAACGTGGGCAATCTGGCCAACGTGGCGATTCCCGGTGCCGGGGAACTGCTCCGCTGCGGATATGTTACCGGCAAGGCAGGTTATGGTAACGTCTTCGGTACGGTCGTGATGGAGCGTGTGTGGGATGTCCTGGCCATCATCCTGATGATTGTTGGTGCGTTGTTCCTCGACCGCGGCAAGTTCGGACCGTTTCTCCGTGAACAGGTGTGGACGCCGCTGTCCCAGAACCTGAACTTCTCGCTCTGGTGGCTTATCGTCCTGCTGGTTGTGCTGGTCGTGGCCTTTTTCTGGGCCGTGTACCACTACCGGGAGCGTAGCCGTTTCTGCAAGAAAATCGCCGATTCGCTCTCATCCATCTTGACCGGCTTCGCGAGTTTCCGCCAAATGAAGCGCAAATGGCTCTTCTTCCTCTATACGGTGGGGATCTGGACGATGTACTTCCTGATGTGCTTCAGCATCCAGAAAGCGGTGCCGGAACTTGAGTCGCTGGGTGTGCAGGATGCCATCTTCTTCACTGCGGTGGGCAACCTGGCCTCCATTATTCCGGTTCCCGGCGGCATCGGCGCTTACCATTATCTGGTGGCAATTTCCGCTTCTACGATCTTCGGGGCATCCTGGGAGACGGGCCTGCTTTTTGCTACGCTCCAGCATGAGCTTCACGCCATCCTGGTGCTGCTGCTCGGCGCATTGTCCTATATCGGACTATCTGTCCGGAAACAGAATTCTTAACCACATTCAATAACCATTAAACCATGAAGACAAGTACTAAAATCTGGCTGGCAATCGCTGGCATCCTGCTGATTGTCCTGGGCATTGTATGCCTCAGCAAACCCGCTGAAACCCTGTTCGCTACTGCTTGGATGATTGGCTGTGCAACCCTCGTTGCCGGTATCTCCAAGCTGGTGTTCACGATCAGGACGCAGGCCTTCCTTCCCAACAGCGGCACCCGGATGCTGTCTGCCTTGATGCTCATCATTCTCGGTTTCATGTTCCTGGGCCACAACCTTATTGTTGCCGTCTCTCTGCCCCTCGTCTTTTCGATGTGGGTACTCTTTGAGGGTATTGTGATCGCGGTCCAGAGCTTCGACTACAAGAAAATCGGTTTCCCGTCCTGGTGGCTCCTGCTGCTGCTGGGTATTGCCGTCATCGTCTTCGGCTGCTTCAGCCTCCGGAATCCGGATGTTTCCGCCGCTACGCTTACGCTGATGATCGGCATCGGCCTCATTGTGATTGGCCTTGCCTACATCTTCGCACTTTTCGGAATCAAACGTTTCGAGAAGGTGATCGGTTAATAAAGACGCCGGTCAGTCGGCTAAATCTTGTGCGATCCGTTCTTTCAGGAAAGCCTGGAAGAGCGGATTGTCGTTTGCATGGAGGTAGAACGAGCGAACCAGGTCGAGGGCTGCGTAAGGGCGAAGGACGCGGTTCAGGGCCTCGACGTCTTCGTTGCCCGTGTATGCGCGTGCGAAGGCTTCCCAGAAAGCGAGCATCTGTTCGCGGCTCATATGGGTAAGGTTCTGAACCTGCGGAAGGACGCTGTCTTCGACCATCATTTTGTAAATGTGCGCCAGGTCCATCATATACCAGCCTTGGGCCAGCCAGCCGAGATCAATCCAGTAATGCTTTCCCTTGGCCAGGAGAAGATTCCCGGGCTGAAAATCGCCATGGAGGCAGGTCTGCGGGTCCGGCATTGCCCGGGTCAGGTCCGTTAGCCGCTCGCGTTGTGCGGGCAAAAGCAGGGGAGAGTTGTCCAAAGCCGTCAGCAGCAGGGCTTTCATGGAGGGGACATGGTCGTTTGTGTCAATGTGCGTGCGGTGCAGCGCGTGGCCATATTCAGCCATCTGGGCGGCGAATTCCGGAATCCGCGCGGGCTCGTCAGCGCACAGGCGGGCAAAGGATTTCTTACCTTCGATAGCCTGGCAGAGATACCCGTGGTCTTTTCCGTCACGGACGATTTCATACACTTGCGGAGTAGGAAGGCCGATTTCATAGGCATGGCGGGATGCGTTGAACTCCTGTTCGACCTTGTTGGCTTCGCCCATATCGGTGCGCACCAGTTTGAGCATAACACCCGGATGGGCTTCCGAAACGTAGGCCTGCCCGTTGTAGCCTTCGCCCACCAGCATCCATTCACTGAGATTGATTTGCGGATAGTTTTTCATTAGTACAAAGATACAATTTTTGAGAATAAGAATAAAAGGCGGCACAAATGTCGCAGTTATTTGTTAACTTGCAACATATGAACAGAATCCAGCGATACTTGCGTCACATCCTCTATCTGGAAGGTGAAATCGACCGGACGGCGGCAGCGTTGGCCATCAAGAAAAACATATACTTCAGGGGACCGAATGTCATCATCCTGGCCTGTGCCATCATCATCGCATCGGTCGGATTGAATGTCAACTCCATTCCTGTCATTATCGGTGCGATGCTCATCTCGCCGGTAATGGGACCGATCATCGGATTTGGACTGGGCCTGGGCACGAACGACACGGAGCTGATGAAGAACGCCTTGAAGAATTTCGTCATCATGGTGGTCATCAGCATCATCGTGGCCAGCCTCTACTTTCTGATATCCCCGTTGCGGCTGAACAATCCTACCGAACTGCTCGCTCGCACGCGTCCGACTATCTACGACGTGCTGATTGCCCTGTTCGGCGGCGTCGCGGGCATGATGGAGCACGCGCGGAAGGAGCGGGGCAATGTTCTCTCGGGCGTGGCCATCGCTACTGCGCTGATGCCGCCGCTCTGTACCCTGGGTTACGGCATTTCCCGTCTCAGCTTGACTTATATTCTCGGGGCGACATATCTCTTTTTGATCAACAGCGTATTCATCGCATTGGCCACCTTCTTCATGTCCAAGTTTCTGGGCTTTGAAAGCGCCACGTCCGATGTGTCCACCCTCCGCCGTAGCCGTCGCATCGTTACGGCCGTCCTGCTGGTGATGATCGTACCGAGTATCATCACGGCCATTTATACCGTCCGTGACAACAACTTCGAGACCAGCGCCGAGCGATTCGTTCAAAGCAACAAGACCATTGGCTCCAGTTACATTTTTGATTACCAGATCGATCTGAGCGGCCGCGACCAGACGCTCCACATCTATTTGGCCGGGGAAGCCCTCGACTTCACGGCCAAGCAGGTTTTGCTCCGTAACGCCATGAGCTACGGACTGCATAGCGACCAGATTGTTTTCCACGAAGAGGCGGCTGTCCAAAGCATCAACAAGAACGAAGTGATCCGCGACCTCAACGACCACTACCTGAAGAAGATCCAGGAACTCAACCAGACCATTACGGATCTGCAGATCGAATTGTCGAAGTACAAGGAAGCCTTAAAAGAGAAACAGAAAAACAATGAATGAGATTAATTACAAGGACCTGCAAATCAATCCTTTCAACCTTATCGGAGATGAATGGATGCTGGTGACGGCCGGCAATCCCGCCACGGGCTGCAACACGATGTATATCGGTGAGATTGTGAAAGTCCTTCGCTAGTGGTAGAACAGGAAGCCGAAATAGATGCGCGGGCCGTGGGGGAGGAGCTTTGATGCGCTGAGGGCGCAGAGGTAGTCCACCTTGAGCGTCAGGTGCATGGGGCCTGAAACAATGAAATCGCAGCCCACGAAGGGGTCGATGGCCATAAAGCCCTGCTTGTGGTAATAGGTTCCGTCGATTGGCGCCCAGTCGGTAGCCGGCTCATCGAACATGAGCAGCGTCGTCATCGCGCCACCGCCGAGCGTAAGGCCGGCATAAGGCTGAACCCGTCCCAGAACCGCATAATAATCTGCCTCCAGGCCTCCCCAGCCATATTTCAGATAACTGCCATTTTTTAGTTGTCTGAGGGTCGACAGATAGCCTTCACCACCCACGCGGAAATGATTGCCCAGGTGCACGCGGGCAACGCCGCCGATGCCCATCGTCGCGCCTTTGGCACGATAACCGATGGCATCCAGATTGCCGGATAAATAGCCGGTATGGATCATCATTCCTCCGTCAAAGCCGTTCAGGATTTTCTTTTGCTGCGCCGAAGCGCCCACTGCCATTGCCAGGCAGAAGATGGTTAAAACGATGCTTCTCATAACTTTCCTTGCAATTCTTTTCGACGGGCCTCATAATAATCGTGCCGTGCTGGGTTCTCGGGGAACCAGCCGCGGAGCACACGCTTTTCCTGCATGAACATCTCGCCGATGCCCCAAAGGCAGGAGAAGGCGAATCCGCCGAGGACGGTGGACAGGATATCATTCTTTACAAACAGGGACATGGCCGAGAAACCCAGGCCCGCAACAAGCCAGACCCACCAGCACTGTTTTCCCCAGTGATACTCCATCTTGATGACGGCCGGATGGCAGATGCCGATGCACAGGAATACGGCAGCTCCGACAATGATTCCGTTGAAGTTCATACCCGCTTCTTTTTATGCGGCAAATTTCGCTATAACAAGCGGGATATTTTAGGCCGAAACGGGAAGGAATTAGGATTATCCTTGCATCTTTTTCCGGAAGGAGGATGGCGTTATACCTGTCTCTCTCTTGAATAAGCGTGAAAAATAGGACTGATCCTCCACGCCGACAGAAGCGGCTATGTCGATGACGGAGAGGGAAGTGTCTGAAAGCAACCGCTTGGCGCGCTGGATGCGTACGATGTCAATCCACGCACCTACGCTGCGACCGGTGGACTGTTTCACCAGTCTGCTCAGATAATTCTCACTGATACCTGCCTCTTCGGCGTAGGTAGCGATGTTTCCCGGTATCCGATCGGGGTTGAAAACGGACTCAAGGAAGGTTCGGACAGCAGCGGGAATGGAAGCAGGATGGTTGGGCTTGATCCGCGACAGCAGCAGGTCCAACCCCTTTTCAATGAAGACCCTGTCTTTTTTCTCGAACGATACCGCAAGCATATTGAACAATTCAGCCAAGAAGGTGCCCTCATCGAACCAGAAAGCCTGATGGAGCGGTTCAGACAGATAGCGTAGCGGCTTATTCTCGGGCAGTACGGAAAGGTCAAAACCGCCGGTATAGCCGATAGCGCTGCGATAGTAGCGGATGGTGAAGGATTGCCGCCTTGGAATCAGGAGGATATGGCCCGGTTGACAGAGGAATGGCGTACCTTCGACATCCACCAGCACCTCTCCGGAAGTAACATAGATGAAGCCGATTAGCGGCAATTGGGCTGCCGGAGCCTCTGCGGGTTTGAAATAGCCTACAGTGTTCATCTTCCTGATGAAGAAAGGATGGGAAGAAAAGTCGGCATCCGGGCTCCAGTGAGGCTTGTAGTTCATGGTTACGGCAATCTATGTCCGATGCAAAAGTAAGGATTATTTCCACGCATCCCATACTTTAAGGAATACTGCATCTCATTTTTTTTTAGGCTATTAGGGATTTATTTTGTATAATTGCATAATATATATGTAAAATACAATCAAATATGAAAAAGAAAAGTTTGATTATCATCGCTTCGGTCATTGTAGTCTGCATTCTGGGCTTGGTGGCCTCGTTAGTGTTTGACTGGCCTACTGATCCGGACGGAGTCAGCGGCAATATCGGCAAATCTTCCCGTTTCTCGCGCAGGACGGCGGGTGACGGCATCAGCAATATGCAGGAGCTTATGCAGAATGATGAGGAGTATAAGAACAGTGTGGTTGCGGCTTACTATATTATGGAGACGCGCACGAAGCAGTTCGACGCCCTCGTGGATATGTCGAACGAAGCTGCAGGCAACATTGATGCTTTTGCAGGTGTGCTTAAGGAATTGAACGAGACCAAGCCGATCATCGACAATGTCTGCGCCCTGATGGTCGAAGCCGGCAATAACCTGAACACGGCGCTGGGCGGAGAGCCCTGCTCCGGCCTGGCAGAGAGCGTTACGAATTCTGCACTGGCTTACACCACGCTCCAGAAGCAGAACCGCCTGGCAGACAAGTTCATCGAAGTGGCTGACAACTACCTGAAGGAGTCGGAAGGAACCGACGAGCTCAAGTATGTCCGTGACCAGTGGGTGGACTACCAGCAGATGACCGCTAAGCTCGAGAAAGATGATGTGGCAGCTGCCAAGGTCGAAGAGAAGGGACACCTGCTGAGTTCCGAGCAGACCCTCGCTTTACGTTCCTCTTTCAGTGACAAAATCGTCTCGCTGTCAATCGGACAGCTCGATGCCTTCGAGATGGATACCCAGCTTTCTAATGTAATGGAGAACGCGCTCAATTGGTGGTTCTACAGCTCTCCGGCTGGCATCAATGAGACCCTCAACATGATCGTGGTAAGTCAGAACGAGACGATGAACGGTCGCCGCAAGATAGATTCATAGCCACCTTATGCGCTGTTCCAGCATTCGTATCGCTGTACTTGTTGCTTTGTTTGTGATTCTGCTTCCGACGCTATTGGCAGGACAGAACCGGACTTACTACCAGTACAGGACGGATGACGCGCGGCTGGTTTTTTTCGACAAGAACCTCTCGCGCTACATTCCGCACATGATACGGATGTATGAAAACGGAAAAGCGCTGCATGAGCAGATCTGGACTACGGATTCCGTATATGTCCCCGAAGCACCCCTGATGCTTCTGACGGACTGGGAGGACGACGGCAATGGCGGAGCGACGCCATTGCCGCGTTCGCTTATACAGATCGGCATGGCGCCTCTGTCCATGTCGTATTACATCAACCCGTCGATTGAGCGGTACCGGCAACTTTTCTGTCACGAATATACCCATATCGTGATGTCCGACAAGTATAACCGCCGTGACCTGGGTTGGCGCAGGTTCTTCGGGACCAAGGTCGGTACGGACAATGCCCATCCCATATCGGCACTCTGGAGCTATATGAGCGTGCCGCGTTGGTATGCGCCCCGCTGGTATCACGAGGGTATCGCCTGCTTTATGGAGACTTGGATGGGTGGCGGTGTGGGTCGTTCCCTGGGCGGGTACGACGAGATGTATTTTCGCAGCATCATCGAGGGAGGGGACAGGCTTTTTTCCGTGGTCGGCCTTGAAACGGAAGGTTCCACGATGGACTTTCAGGTAGGTGCCAACGCTTACCTTTACGGCACAAGGTTCGTGAATTACCTGACCAAGGAATACGGTTACGAGAAACTCATCCGTTTCTACAATCGTACAGCCGACAGTCGCACCTACTTCGGCAGACAGTTCAAGCAAGTATATGGGCGTCCGCTCCGGAAAGTATGGAACGATTGGAAAGAGGATGAGAAACGTCACCAGGAAGAGAACCTTTCGGCAATCCGTGCGTATCCCGTTACGAAAACGACTCCACTGACCCGGGAGCCGCTGGGTTCCGTCTCGCCGCTCGTGTACGATTCCGGCACGGGCAAAGCCTACGCCGCGATGAATGCGCCGGGTGGTTTCGCGCAAATCACGGAACTGGACCTGCGCACGGGCAGGCAGCGGAAAGTTTTGACAATCAACGGCGTACAGCTATATAATCCCGCCTTTGTCGCGCTTGACCGCAAAGGAGGAAGGCTCATTTACACTTGGAACAACAGCAAGATGCGCGGCCTGGCGGTGTACGATCTCCGGAAGAAAAAAGTCGTCAAGAAGCTCAAGTTCCAGCGCGTCAACAACATCGTGTATGATAACGCAAATGATTGCCTGTACGGCCTTTTCTCCAATGCCGGTACGCAGTCCCTCATCCGCTACGACCGCAACCTGGAGAATCCGGAGGTGATCTATGTTTTTCCGTTCGGCGTGAGTGTCTTCGACATCGATGTGAGCCATGACGGCAAGATGATCTCCATTACACGGGACGGAGACAACGGGGAGCACACACTGCAGCTGTTCCGTACCGATGACCTGGCCAATGCGCTGATCAAACCGCAAACGCTGGTCACCTGGGAGGATACCAACCTGGGGCAGTTCCGCTTCTCGCTCGACGATCGCTATCTCATCGGAAGTTCGTATTATACAGGCGTTTCGAATCTTTGGCAGATCGATGTTGCAACGCACGGAATGGAGTTGCTTTCCAATACCGAAACCGGCCTTTTTGCGCCGTTGGAATTCGAGCCCGGCAAGTTGCTGGCGCTGCAGTTCGAGCGAGACGGGATGCGACCCGTAGCGCTGGACCGTTCGGTCGTAAACGATGCCAACGCCATCGAACTCTACGGGCAGAAAGCATATGAAAGGAATCCGGAGGCGCTGGAAGCGGTCGGTCTTCTGAAACAGCCGCTGCCGCACATCGAATTTGGCGACGTCTATAACAACATCGTTTCCTACAAGCCCTTGAAAGAGATGCGCTTTGCGGGCGCGTTCCCCACGGTAACGGGCTTTGTCGACACGGCATCGTGGAACCGTGTTACGCCGGCGCTCGGTTATTGTTTCTTTTTTAATGACCCGGTCCGCCTGAGCAGCATCAAGCTGGCGCTCGGCATTTCGCCGTGGAGTCATAATGACTGGAAGCACAGGTTCCACGCAGATTTCGAGTGGAAATATTATTTCTGGACCCTGAAGGCGGCCTGGAACCATACGGATTTCTACGATTTGGCAGGTCCGATGCGTGCGAGCCGCAAGGGCTATATGGTCAGCCTGGCCTATGACTTTACCAATTCCTCGATCATACCGTACACCCGCAAGTGGGGATTCTCCTTGGGTG
>JAEEGL013918615.1_pt1 | contig 19069 bp, 15 predicted proteins | sample 9134231 | NCBI WGS metagenome assembly JAEEGL01 (sample SAMN16246548, study PRJNA631951) | gut metagenome | biome: gut microbiome; feature: rumen; material: fiber-attached | host: Bos | place: Iran: Karaj | collected 2018-10 | reverse complement strand
GTGATATCATACCACTGAATACATTCTGACCAAGATTGTTAATAACGAGACCATTTTCAACATCGGTGTCTTCAAACAGAATCTGAGTTACACCTGCAGCATTTACAAACGGGCATTTTGAAAAATCCTTCATATCACCGTGTCCGTAAATACGAAGCAATCCATTGCTGTAAATATCACCTTTTATGTTTTCACCAAGTTCAACAGATTCATATATTTCCTCATCACTGGGCAGAACATGTATGATTGGGGTAACGTTGGTGTTTTCTTCATCTCCGACTTCGAATGTAGTCGTATCTGAATTTTCACTATCAAAATTGCTTGCATCCATATCTGACGTTTGAAGTGTGGAGAAATCTTCGTTTTCTTTTACACTCAGGTAATTGTCAGAATAATCCATAGCTGCAGCCATTGCCATAATATCAGTTTCTGAACTCTGTATGGTGTTCGACATAGCAGCCCATGCAAACGCTCCGGAAGTTCCGGAAGTAATTGCCGACGAGCATATAGCAGTACTTAGCACACCGGCGATTATACGTTTAATCATAATTCTTCACTCCTTTTAACATTAAAATGTGGAAATTGGTTGTACGATATAATATAAGTAAATTATATATTCGTTTATACATTCAGTCAATATACAATTTAGTGTATATGCATGTTTTTCATTATTTTTGTGGTAAATGATGATAATCTCTTTTATTTTTATTTGTATTTCTCCATAATTTTTAAAATAATACTGTTACAATTATCCCGATTGATGCGTTTATAAGAAATCTGCTTAAAGAACTTTTGAGTCGTAAATTCTTACATGTATGATATTTCACAAAGCTTTCCAGTTTGAAACGGATAAGCCCATTCTGCTTTCAACATACAAAATGCCCCAATAAGCATTTTGTAACTTAGGGGGCTGTATTTTAGGATTTTATATAGACGTTATATTTAACCAAACGAACAGAGGGCATTCCACAAGATTCAATTAATATTTCATTTTGGACATTATATACAAACATCGAAAATATATTAACTAAATCTTCATGCTAAAAAGAGCCCGCTAAGCATCTTCTAAACTACCTTACTAGTATTGGGTAGTTCCTAAGCCGCTTATCGGGCATGTTTATTGATTTATTTCGCCAAAGATCGTAATCTAAATATTTAGAAAATAAGCTTACGATTCGTATAACATCTCTGATGGTTATCATCTTCTTTTATACATATTATTTCTATATAGTACATATCATCCGATAGCTTCAAATCTGCTTTCAATATCATCGACTGCGCATCCATAAGCATTTATTACTATTATATATGTATCATCAATCTTTCTAACGTAAGTTGAATATTCGTTAATGATGTCTGAACGCATGATTTTTAAATACTCATTTCCGCAGATAGTTACAGTATCAGGTCCGTTTATTTTCTCTAAATCGCCCTTTCCGTGATCATTACAGAACTCCCTAAGTATAAAGCTTTCTGCCGACATTTCCTCCGTTTCATGATATCTTTCCTTAATATTGTAAAACCATACGTCTATACTTCCGTAAGGGTCACCATAAGAGACGGATGCGTCTTTCATAGCTGTAAGATAATATTCCTTTTCTTCCTCATACATAAATCTTGTAGGCATCATATATTCGGTATAGAGATTGGCTTCATCAAGGAATTCTGCATACTCAGGCGCAACTATTCTGATGCCTGCATATTCCGAAGTATATGTATTACTGTTAGACGCCCCCTTTGTGAATGTTTTCTCTTCTGGAGTATCATTTTTATACTGCTCCATTTCTTCTATTTGTACCTCACGAGCTTCTTTATAATCATCTGCTGAAAGATCTTCTGTATCAATCATCGTACCCGCCAGTGATAAATTCTCAGATATATTCATGTATAATGAATATGATTTTGATTCAAGGTTATTTATCCTCCATTCTCCGCAGCATGGATCGATTATAAAATCGACTACATCACACCCCAAATAAGATACTACTTCGTCTCTTCCATAAATACACGGATAATATGCTCTGAATGAAGTATATGTAATATCGGTTATGATTATAGGTTCATTAGGTTTCATATGTCCTATCCAACCACCGTAAAAATGTCTTCTGTTTACATACAGTTTGCCTTTATACGTAACATATGATGAGTGATATAGTCCTTTGTGTGATTTAACATCAGCGTCATTAATAAAATCGCCATCACTATACTTATCACTGATATCGACAACTTCATAATCGAATGTTTCGCTAGCATATTTCTCGGAATAAACGGTCTTCCTGTAATTCATTAAATCATCTAGTGAATTGAATTCTAGACCATTACCCGAGATATGCCCAAAAGTAACATCTTCTGTCTTGCCTTCAGAATCAGGGATTTCCAGTTTAAAAGTAACAGTATCATCAGGATCAATGTACGAAGGAAATCTCAGCTTAAACTGTGGCATCATATCATAGTATCTTTCGACCAGATTCAATGCTATGTCTTCATATGAAACATCATCATCATTTTGAGGAGATATTTCAATCATTGTAGTATCCTTTGAGGCAACATAAAATGGTTCATTATTAATATTTGCCAATTGAGTGGCGTTCATCTGCAGAGGTGTATTCATTTTGTTTTCACATGACGTAAGTGAGCAGATTGCTGCAGCAAATGTTAAGATGAATGTTGTTATTTTCATAGTAATTGCTCCTTATTATTAATTTCAAAGCTTGAATAATTATAATCTCAGTTTTGCATTATAGTTTTGTATCATTCTATTAATATATACCAATGCCATAATTCTATTCTGACAAGAACTTCATATTACTTCCATCATCTATTATTGCCAGCTACATTCATTTAATCATGTTGAAAAGATTTTCACCCGAAAACATAAACAAGATAGTATAAAAATAACCAGCATTATAAACTAATGATAATTACTTTATTATTCCACATTTCATATCACCTTCTGTCTCATAATTATCTTTAACAATATATGTTTCTTCCATTCAAATTTTATAGATATGTTAACTTCAATTGTTTCATTATTTGATTATGTGCTTATTATACCACCTGATTATAATTCTGTTAAGATGACAAATGTCACTTCCGATATTACAATTGTCACTGTTTTAAATTTTCACATTTATTTTTCCCTACACGTTTCGGCTATAACAACCATCTCCTCTCAGATATTACTGAACCGATGCTATTCGTTCTTAATCTTTCAGTATACTTCTTATCATAAAAATAATCCCTTAGGGTCCACACGTTTTATGTTTTTCGTGTGTCTATCCTAAGGGATTATATCACTTATTTATAATTATACGATTTATCTGTTTTGATTCAGAGCACATGTATTTATCATATGTTCAATTTATTTTAATGAGATCATCAAAGAAATGTTTTGAGATCTGTAAATTGATATCCATGTGCTAGTGCAACATTCTGGTTTGTAAGCTTACCATCGTAAGTGTTAACACCTGTGCAGATAACATCGCTCTTACGGCACGCTTCTTCAAGGCCGTTTTCAGCAATCTGGAGGCCATACTTTAGTGTTGCATTTGTAAGTGCAATGGTACTTGTACGTGGAACGGCGCCAGGCATATTACCAACACAGTAATGTACTACTCCCTCTTGGATGTATACAGGATCATCATGGGTTGTAACGTGTGATGTCTCACCGCATCCGCCCTGATCGATAGCTACGTCAACAAATACCGCACCATCCTTCATCTCTGAAAGATACTTTTCCTTGAACAGCTTAGGTGTTGAACCACCGGGAATAAGCACAGAACCGATAACAAGATCTGCATCCTTAACTGCTCTCTCAACGTTGCTGTCTGTTGAGTAAAGTGTTTGTATGTGAGCTCCAAACATATTATCAAGCTGCTCGAGTCGTTTTAGATTCACATCGAGGATAGTAACGTTTGCACCCATACCTACAGCAATCTTACAAGCATTCATACCAACTGTACCGCCGCCGAGGATAACTACATTAGCTTTAGGAGTTCCGGGAACACCAGCGAGGAGTATTCCCGCTCCGCCGAACTTCTTCTCTAAATACTTTGCACCTTCCTGTATGGAAAGACGTCCTGCAATCTGACTCATAGGTGCCAAAAGCGGTAGTGAACGGTCAGTCTCCTGGAGTGTCTCATAAGCAACAGACTTTACTTTACCCTCAAGAAGAGCATCCATCTGCTCCTTGTCAGCCGCAAGATGAAGGTAAGTATAAAGGATAAGTCCTTCGTGGAACAACTTATACTCTGATTCAAGAGGTTCTTTGACCTTGATCATCATATCGACCATGTTCCAAATGTCCGGTGCGTTGTCTAGAACAGATGCGCCGGCCTCAACGTATTCTGAATCAGCAAAACCAGAGCCCAATCCGGCACCTTTTTCGATATATACGTGATGTCCTGCAGCAACATATGCTTTGACGTTGTCTGGGGTAAGTCCCACACGGAATTCATTGTTTTTGATTTCTTTTACGCATCCAATTTTCATTGTGCTATCCTCCTGTAAATGCTTACATCAGTTGTTAAATGATACAGCAAAATTAATATAATCATTATACTACATACAAATTATTTTGTCAAGTTTTGTTTGAAATGAAGCACCTGTATTTTTATATGTCCCATTTTTATGCCTTTTTTATTTGAGTTATTGTTCCAGTGCTTTCAAATCAGAGCGGTCATATTGATTATTGCCTTTCTGACTCTTTTTGTACTTCCAGCATTTAATGGCATCATCTAATGTCTTTCCGGAGTTATCAGCAAAAAAATCCCGAATATATGTATTATACTCAAACTGTCTGTCAATAGTTGATTTCCCATTCTTTTTTTCAGCTATGATTTGATGATAGGCTGCAATAGCATCATTGTAGGTTTTTCCTGCATTCGCTTTCAGCCATTTTTGAAAGGGTACTGTAAATGAAAAAGCTTCACCGATCTCTTTTTTGAAAAAAGCTCGGTGCTTTTCAGAGCAAACGATATTATCTTCAATAATACTTGAAGGTGTAATTACAAAATCAGCAGATACCTTTCTTTGCAGACGTTTTGAAGAATTATTGACAATTACGCCAGTATCAAGAAAATGCGCAATTCTCTCCGTCAATTCGATCTTTCCGCCAGACACCGGCAGACCATTCTCTCTGCAAAATGCAACTAATTCTTCTTTTAGATAATAATACTCAAGAAATGTTGCACTGCCAATGTTTGTACTTAATTCTGGTCTATCTGACATAGATATTCCTCCCCAGATTTTTTATAAGAATTATATCACAGCAATTAGAATAAGTCAATCTGAACACTTCATTTATCCACTTGAGCAGCCGTCGCAGCCATCTTTCTCTTAATTTTAGCCATATTTGTATATTTTCATTTTCCTGTTTATCTTTGGTTTGGTTTCTGTAAATATACAATTTCTTACCATAAAAATCGTATTTTAACAGATTTGTTCCTAATAATATGATCCAGTAACTGTAAAACCTATCAATTATGTTAATGCCATTTACAATGGAATTTTATCATTTCCTATAAGATAATTATTGTGATGTAACACTTTTATAATCCATTACGATTGTTGTTTATGAAAGCACTATCTTTATCTAGATGCTTTCAAAGTGCATGCATGATAGGGTTTGAGTGGTATGCTTTTTAAATTCAAGCTATCACCGAACTAAAATGGAAGGAGGATCACATTTATTATCTCAGAGTTTCATAATACTAATTTTCATTTATGAAATATTTTTGAAAATGATAATATGTATCTTCCCCTTTGAAACTCTGGGATAATAATGTCATTAGGTTATTGACGCCCAAAATCAATTAAAGCGTTAAATGTAAACATAGCATCTGATGCAACAAAAGTATCATGAATCAGTAAGTCTCCTAACAGCACTTTTGGCTAAATTTTAAAACATATAAAAAAGTCACAGAATCAAATCAGTGAGATTTTCACGCGTGTCTCACTCTCAGATCCTGTGACTTTACGTTTTCATATACTAATCGCAATATCACCCGAGGGCTTAAAATATATTATTAGTATCTATTTTATACTCTTTTTACTGTGGTTCAAGTTCCGGTTCACTTGTTGAAATCACATCCTCATTCTCGAAGATAATAATCTCCATTTCCGGAGCTTCATATTTTTCCATCTTGTTTTCTCTCCTTTCATTTACTCGCCAACATAAGCTTCTGCTGCTTTAGCGTAAACATATGTTGCCTTTGCCATATCTTTAAGCGTATCACTTGAGTTTTCATTATTAAGCACGCGGTAAACGTATGACATTGGACTGAACTCGTACTCAGTACCATCAATAATTATCTTATGCTTGTCGCAGAGGTTCTGAGCATATATATTTGAAATCTCATAATACTTCTTTCCATTTTTTATTATAGCATCGGCTTTATTACCATCGATAATCACATTACTGCTTCCCGTGTAGATTTTTAAAGCTGTTGTTGAATTAAGCACGAGTGAAAGCTTGACATCTTTGCCGAAGGTAGGAGCATACTCCTGTACGCTGTCTGCATTTATATCGCTGATACCTTCAATTATTTTATGTTTTCCATTGAAATAATTATCGGCTGCCTTTCCGAAATTATCAAGTGCATTTGTTAGAGCTAAAACCTTGTCATCGGAAATATACTCCGCCGTTGAATCAATATAGTCGTTTATACTGTAATCAGTCTGATAAATGACATCTGTGTCGTCATCACCATAAAGTGTTAACGTTACTTTATCATCGAACTGTGTTGCATTTAATGGATATGAGAACCTGTTATTTCCTTTTTCATCCTTTTGCGAAAAATCAGTAATTACGATCTCACCGTTCGGGCCGCTGAATACAGCCTTCATTATATTATCGACTTTTTTCATAGCTATGTTCAATGCAATGTCACCTGCGATAGACACATTTGCTTGCGGTGAATTGATATCAGTAAGATAACCTGGAGTTTGCGGTGTATCTATACAGGCACGTTTTTCATCAATATAATCAGGATCATATTTTGTACCATTTCCGCCTACTATCTTTTCACAGTTATAAAACATATCCCCACCGAAACAACCTATCGATTTATTAATTGTCCACTTATCTGAAACATATATTCTTTTAAGGTTGTTATCTTCATAAAACATTCCTCCCATAGCCTCAACTTTTGACGTATCCCAACCGCTAAGGTCAAGCTTTGTGAGACTACTACATTTACTGAACATAGCACCCATAAGTTTTACATTACTTGTATCCCAAGTGTTTAATTCAATCGATTTAAGCTTTGGACAATACATAAACATCCATGTCATATCTGTTACATTCGATGTATCTAAATTGTTTAGATCAAGTTTTTCAAGAGATGTGCAGCTCGCGAACATATAATCCATAGATTTAACATGACTAGTATCCCAATTACTTAAATTAATTGATTTTAATTTTGAACAACCTTCAAACATCCATGACATTATCTGAACCTTTGATGTATCAGCAGCAGAAAGATCTATTTCTTCAGATCTATATTCTGTAAAAAAAGCAGTACAATCTGAGGGAAATACAGTTTTATCGTCACAAACGACCTTTTTTACTTTATCATTTCTGAAATATTTTCTTAACCCATCTTTTGTGACATTCCCGCTAATAGAAAGAACGCCAGTAGTTTCGTCAAATGTTGCAGAAAAGTCTTTAGCACTGGCCGTCATAACTTTTCCGAATAAGTTATTATCACCTATTGGTACACTCACAGTTCCACCTATAAAGGCAACTGCCAGAACAGATGCTTTAATTTTTCTGATAAGCTTATTTTTCATTACTTTTCATCTCCGGTTAATTATTAGTTTACAGCTGTATTATCAGTTTATTACATCATCATTATTTTTTCTATAATAAATGACTACACTTATAGTAACGCTTTTTATATTTAAAGTGTAACAAGTTTGAATTATTTCCTTAAGCTAAGCAACAATAGTAAATATTGTCATCATAAACAATTAGGCCTATTTAAGCAGAATTGTTGCTTTGCTATATTATTATCAAACACTGCTCTTTGCATATCGATTTTGCTCTCCCCTTCTTTGCTGTACATACATTCAGGAAAAGTACTTTTTTATATAGGCGTAATACAAGCATCCGCATCTCAACACAGTGATAATTATTTCATATACATATTTTTCTATTGACAAAACATAGATAGTGTGTTATAGTATATATAAAGACGATGTAGCAATGAGTTTTTTAATGCTTGCACCATTATCAGTGGTGTAAGCAACTTAAAAATATCTATAGACATTCACAGTTCCTGATTTGACTATTAATTCTATGGAGGGTGTCCGTTATGAAACATGAGGACAAGAAACCAAATATATCATTATCAAAAAGCGATAAGAAAAGTAATATTACTAATCCTGTACATCTGAAGGATGCACATGCTGTCGGCAAACGTATAAAGTACTACAGAGAGCGCCTAGGCCTTGAGCAGAAAGCTGTTGCCAGTGAAGTTGGCATTACTCCTAATGCAGTCAGCAACTGGGAAAGCGGAAGGACTCGCCCTGATTTCAGTGTAGTTCCCCGGCTTTGTGAATTACTTGGTATATCACTTTATGAGTTGTATGGCATTGATAGCCCATTAAATATATATACTGAAAAAGAACAGTCAATGATAGAAGATTATCGCAGCATGACTCTTGGGCACCAGCTTGCCATTGATAATATGATTTCTTCTCTGAAGGTAGCTGAATATACAGGCAGCATCCCTGAAGTTATCAAACTCACATTTTGTGATAAGGGGCTTGCTGCAGGTTTTGACAGCGGTGCAGAATTTGACGATGAAGGCGAACCTATTTATCTTTATCCTAATACTAACACCGCAATACGTCAGGCAGATCTTGTATTCGCTGTAAACGGTGATAGTATGGAACCTGAATATCATGACGGTGATATGGTTCTTGTTGAAAAATATCCCGGCTGTCCCGAACTTAAATACGGAGAGGTCGGAGCATTCATGGTTGGAAACAATACATATATTAAGGTACTTGAGGAAGATGGCCTTCATTCCCTTAATAAAAAATATGCGCCAATGCATTTCAACAACGACGACAATGTATATCTGATAGGACGTGTGCTTGGAATTATCGGTCCGGAGTCTATCGCAAGTCAGACAGATGCAGCCAATTACGAATCTATACACTCAGAGGACTAAGGCAAATCAGCAATCAAGCAGAGGAGGTCTGCAGCATGAAACAGCCAGTTATAAAAATGGAACGTGTATATGTGAAAGTCAATTCCGATTTTGACTCAACAGGATATATGCAGCCGCGATCGATCACATGGAGTGATGGCCGGGTATTTCAGATTGAAGCTGTCAAGGATTTCAGACCTGCTGGTACTCATCATGACAGCCCTACCTGTGACTGTTATACTGTTGTTATAAGAGGTGAAACCAAATATCTGTATTTCCAGAAAGTCAATAATCAGCATGTCAGCAGAATCGGCAGATGGTATGTAGAGTGTCCGACTATCACATAGAGGCACGTAATAAAGGAGGCGTGTAATCTTGGATAAGGTATATATAGCCATCGACCTTAAAAGCTTCTATGCTTCGGTCGAATGTGTAGACCGTGGACTTGATCCGCTGACTTCAAACCTTGTCGTAGCAGATGAAACACGCACTGAAAAAACTATATGCCTGGCAGTTACACCTTCACTTAAAGCTTATGGCATACCTGGCCGCGCTCGTTTGTTTGAAGTCATACAGGCAGTAAAGGAAATCAATAAGAAACGGTTCAATATCGCCTTTAGTAAAAGAATACTACATAAGAATGAAAATGGCAGATATTGCTTCAGCTCATCCTCTTTTGATACGGAGGCTCTTGCTGAAGATCCGTCATTGGAGCTATCATATATCATAGCACCACCGCGAATGAAGCTGTATGAAGAGATAAGCACAAAAATATTCTCAATATATATGAGATATATAAGTCCAGAAGATATACATGTATATTCCATAGATGAATGTTTCATAGATGCAACCGGTTATCTCAACACATATCACATGACTGCCCATGAGCTTGCTATGACTATGATACGTGAAGTATTATACGAAACAGGCATTACTGCAACAGCAGGAATCGGAACCAACCTCTTTCTTTCCAAAGTTGCTATGGATATTGTTGCAAAGCATGTTCCTGCAGACAAGGATGGTGTCAGGATTGCAGAGCTGGACGAAGTGAAATACAGAGAACTTCTCTGGTGTCACACTCCGCTGACAGACTTCTGGGGCATCGGCGGAGGAACAGCTGCTCGTGTAGCTTCTTTAAACTGCTATACAATGGGCGATATAGCGCGACTGAGTACAATAAATGAAGATTTGCTGTATAAGGTACTCGGTGTTAAGGCCGAAATAGTTATTGATCACGCATGGGGCTGGGAGCCTACTGATATAAGGACAATAAAATCATATAGGCCATACTCAAACTCCCTTTCATCCGGACAGGTACTAAAAGAGCCATATACTAGCAAATTAGCCAGACTACTGGTGAGAGAAATGACAGAATTGCTCGTACTTGATATGGTAAGAAAATATGTTGTCACAAAAAAGGTCACTCTAACGATTGGTTATGATAGAAGCTCACTACAACTTCTTATGCATTGCAACACCACGAAAGAGGATGTATACAAAGTAACAACTACCGGTAAAGTATATGAGGGCAAGATTTCCAAAGACGGATATGGACGAATAATACCGTATCATGCTCACGGTACCGGTAACCTTGAACAATGGACATCATCTACTAATGATATTGCAGAATGTATGATGCAGCTGTATGACAGGATAATTAATCCTGATCTCTTAGTTCGCCGCATCAACATCTGCGCATGCAACCTGATATATGAAAACTGCATTCCCTATGACAATGTTCCGGTTCAACTTGAACTATTTGTGGACTATGAAGAGGAAGAACGTAAGAAAGCCCTAAAAAAGGAAAAAGCTGAAAAAGAACGCGCATTACAGCGAGCTACGCTGCTTCTTCAAGAGAAATACGGAAAGAACTCCGTTCTTAAGGGAATGAATCTTATTGAAGGCGGTACAACAATAGAGAGGAACGGTCAGATTGGCGGCCATCGCGCCGCCAGCCCGGAGGTGATGAAGAATGGTAAAAAATAACGACCCAAGAATCGTATATGCAGATATATTTAATCTTCCTCACTGGTGCTCCCCTACTCGAACGCCTATGTCAGGATATGAGAGAGCCGCTCAATTTTCATCTTTTAATGCTCTTGAAGGGTATGAAGACATGGTCGGAGAAGAAGCACGTGTTGTAGAAGAGCAAAAAACACTTTCAGAAACGGAGATGGAGATATTGAATCAGAAAATAAACCTTATTGCTGATGTACTGGAAGACGGACATCATCCCATACTGACATTTTCATACTTTTTAAATGACAGAATGAAGCAAGGCGGCTCATATGTCACTATGACCGAGCGCGTCAGAAAGATCGATGCTGTAAATCGCAAGGTCGTACTATACAAAACTATAGGTGCCAGCCATAAATACATGGAACTTGACATGGATAAAATCAAAGATATTAGTGGCGATTTGGTAAGTCATATATCTGAATCCGCATAACACAGAGGTGTATATGATCAACATAGGTATACCAAAAGAATTAATGCCGGAAAACATAAAGAATCCTGCAGTATTTATCGCAGAGAAACGTCTTGATTTTCCAAATTATGGCATAGATACAGGTGATCTTGTTATAATCGATCTGGATGCAGAATTTGTAAAAGGCGAGATATCCGTTTTCAAGAACTCCCGTCTTCCCATCTATAGAATAAGCGATAAAAAGATTTTGGGTTATTCTGAACACCTCGGCAAGGTTGCAATGTTAATAAAATATTACGGAAACAGCCCTATAAACGGATAATTCCGACTACTTCCAAATATACATTGATATTTTCATGTAATATTCCAATTGATTGTTTAAGTACTTATATGCTATAATTGATATATATTCTGTAACAGAGGTGAACCGTATTATGAACACACAGCAAGAAATGAACCTAAAATTTATTGAGTCAAAAGGATTCGATATATATGATCTCAAAGGATTACACGAAGCACTTAAATGGCTGAAAACCGTTGACGCCGACAGCTTATTGTACAGTGAACCCACCGGAAATGAGTTTGACAACAAGGTTGGTGAAATGAGGCGGCCTATGCTTATAAGCTCAGTAGAAACAGCTATTAAAGAATTTAGAAAATGAAATAAGCATATTTCTGGCTAAGACATTTAAATAACATTTCTAAATATGATCCTCGATTGTGTATCTTTTGACCACAATCGAGGATTTCTTAATATCAAAACTGTATTTCTATTTTAAGAACTATGCTCCCCTTTCTTTGGAAACAAATCATAACTGTAACTCGCTATAGCTGAGGCCTGAACAGTACACTCAAAATATGAATGTATAATCCTTAATCCAGTTCATTATTGACTAGTTCTGCCCACGTGTGGTATAATTCTGGTAATGATGAGATTATACTATCAAACGAGAACCGACTGCTCATCTGTGTACGAGAGGCCCCCCCGCATCTACTAGGCGGTGATAATATATCATGTAAATGAAGTCAATATTCCTGACAAAACTGCGGTACAGAAATAACGCCTCTGAAGTACAGCCTTGATATGATACAATCACCAATAGTAGTGAATCAAAAAGGAGAATGACCTATGCTTGCAATACAGAAAATACGTATTGTCTGGGACAAAAAAGACAGAACCCCAGAAGGTGCTGCCGAAAGGCAGAAATACCTTGGCCCGTTTAAAATCAAGGACAGCGTTTGTCTTGAAGGTGACGGCATCTTCATCAATCACTGTGATTTTATACAGGATACCAAAGTCTATTATTTTGACGTTTATTTTTATGAAATGAGCGAGTTTAATGCAGAAACCTCTCCGGTCCCTTATGATTCCTTCAGGAGGAGCTTACTGCATAACAGGGAATACAGAGCAGTCAAAGACGGAATCTTTACAGATGATCCAAGAATTCCCAGTATAATAGTTACTCAGGAAGACGGTGCTTATCGCATAAAATGGCACTCCCTTATCAACTGCAATAATTGTTATCGTCCTATAAGGCACGGACATAATGAAGATTTCAATAACCGGAAGTCTCAATTCTGCGGCATGAATGTAACCTGTGAAACTGCTTTTATTCTGAATCCGGGTGAATCAGGAGTGATAGAATATAACTACCGCTACTCTCATGAAACGCAGCATTATGAACGCTATTGCGTATACTTCGTTAATACGGACAAGCTTGATTATAATACTTTCACCAAAGCTGATTATAAAAATAAATACGACCAAACAGTAGTTCTTTTTTAGGTGCGGATCATTCCGCACTTTTTTTGGGACAATTTGCACAAACGAAAAATACCTCTTAAATAATAATATAATATATAAGAATATCTATATTATTATTTAAGTTAAACCTTTTATTATATAATCATCTGAACTTTTTCGCATACTATTGCCAAACATTAATCGCGGTGATATAATATCGCCAAGAAAGGAGGGATGATCATGGACATTGCAGAGCTTATTGAAAAGCTTGATAATCGTCAGGTTCCAAGTGATGCTGAAATGGATAGTTTGTTCAACCGCAATACTGATGATGACGATACGGTAATGGTAAAAGAGCTTCATTGCAACTATAATCCTTCATCAAAACAGTCTGATACATCCGGACCTAACAAGTAATAAGCCTAATGTGGGACAGTAGATCACTTCTATCCCTGTCCCACAATGGCAAAAGTAATTGAACATTCAAAGTTGTATTGTGTATTGATTCTTCACAACAACTTATAGATCCATATTAAGCAAAAGCGGCATATATAGCTTATACAACCTTGATTTTCTAATGTATATTCAGAATGCTGCCAATATCCAATATTCTTGCATAATACTGTGCTCCAGATTGAGTAAGATGACGACAATCCTGACTCATGAATTTATTATCATCAGTAAACAATTTTACATGAACATCATCGATCATAACTGGTTGCATTAAATCTATGAAATGATTTCCGAATTTCTCTTTAATATCAATATTATGTTGTTTCAACTCTTCACTAATTTCAATTGTCTGATTAAAATACTCATCAGAGAAACGTTTAGCATATATAATTCCGTTTGATTTACCAAAATTCTTATTACTAACCACATAAAGCTTTTCTTTTGGGATAGTATCCTTAATCGTTAATGGCACTCCATCATATCCAGGACCGTCAGCATAAAAAACAAAATCGGCATTTTCAATACGCTGTTTATTATTCCAATTAGCGCTTCCAGGGAATCCAATATATATCACTTGTAATTGTTTATCAACATCCCACTCATATAAAATGTTCGCCCAATCACGACCGAAACTATTTCCCAAAACCAGAATATTAACTTTGTCGTCTGTGTCAAATTCTTTTTTCCAACCATAAGGACGATCACAGTATTCTGCATGCATTCCCCTGTGTACATTATTCTTATACACATTCAACTCAGGAACATCTCTTATTACTCCAGCGCGTCGGTAAATAGCAAATGAACAAATACAAAGTATAAATGAAGTAACCCCGGTCAATAAAATTATAACCGACTCTTTTTGTTTATTTGAAATTACCTTTTCAAGATTATTTTCAATATATTTGTATGATAACTCTGCCAAAACAGCTGAAATACCAATCATTATACAGAATGGCACAATGCTATGCGTTGAGAAAAATGCATAAAACATAAACGCAATCACTACTTGATGCCAAATATAAATACTATAGCTTCTTTTTCCTAATTCTGCTATGAAATTAACGGCTATTTTGGCTTTTTTATATTGATATCCATCTAAACATTTTATTGTAACTAAAGTGAATATGACAGTAAAGATAAGAATCAGATTATTTGGAATTATCGTTATTCTTGAAACAAAAAGGAAGATAATAAAGCCCAATGATAAAAAGCCAACTACATTTTTATTTGGTATTCTTGGTGACCATAAAACTATTACTCCTGATATAGAAATCTCAAATAAACGAAACGGAAGATAATAAAACTTCCAAGCATCACTAAAGGAAGGAATTATATAAATAATAAAAGAAATTACAGTCAAAAATACTATTGTAATTCTGAATCCTTTCTTAATATTCATAAATTTCCCCAATTTCAATACAATTTTCACAATTAAAGGAAACACAATATAAGCCTGCATCAATACGCCAACATACCAGAGATGCATTAATGGTTTATACAGGTTTACAACATCCCAATAGTTACTGGTAGTAATGCATTGCAATATATTATTACAGAATACAGAAGAAGCTATTGCAGAATCAGCCAGGTTTTCATAATCATCAGGTAACATAAAAAAAAAGCCGCAAATAACTGATACAACAGCAGATATAATAACTAAAGGCCATAATCTAACAATTTTACGAAAAATAAATTTCCAGAAATTAAAAGTATTATTCTCTAATTGCTTTAACATGTTTTTTATTAGCAGATACCCACCAATAACAAAAAACACATCAACGCCTAAATAACCATATGGCAATATATTGCCGCCAAAATGATATAAAACTACGGCAATAATAGACAACCCCTTAAGGAAATCTATTGTAATACTTCTTTGCTTTTTAAAGCTAGTACCTATCACTTTTGAATTATTGGATACATCCATAAACTTATACCTCTTATGCTTTCTTTAATATAACAATTGATTGATCTTTCATTTCTGCAAAATAATATTGAATTTATGTCAACGAAGATGTCATTTCATTAATTACTGCATTATTCCAAATACGAGTATTATTAGAATTGAATTCAGAAAGTGTAGCGGTCTTTTCATTGCCTATAATAAGGGTAGTATCGTAGTCAAACTACGATTATCAGCAGGAAATAAAGCTGCTGATTACGCTTTTGTCAGCATTTATGAATTTGCTTATCTGTGTATGAGGTTCTTTAAAGCAAATGTGAACATGATCTATATCATCATTTCTCTCTTCCAACGATATATTATTTTATATTTCGAAGAAATATACTCAAAAATAGGCTTTGTCTCATTTGATATATCATCATCAAATGCAAGTCTTCGGTACATGACTGAAACGACAAGATGACAGTGTAGTAAGAAAAATGGATGTGTAATAATGCCTAATTCAATTAAATTTCTCCAAATCATATATATTAGTAACTGAATACAATATACCACATTGTTTATGCATAGTCAACTACAAATTTATCGAATTAGGAGTTCAATTCATCCCCTGCCTACCTTAGTGGTTGGAATCTTCTTGCAAAATAGAGTGTTAAATGGTCTCTCTTGCCTGGCACACTAAAATAAGCCTCCCACAGCTGTAAAAACCGCAGGCGGCCGTTTTCGAGATCATTTATTGTGCAATGTATACTGTTCCAAAAGAAACTGAGCCTGTCTCACTGTATGAAGAAAGTTTTTCTGAAGAGGAGATGAGCTTTGTCATTACCTCATCGCCGTCATATCCATTCGACCACTCATTGTCGGTAATAACAAGGAATACCTCTCCGTTTCCACTGTCTCTGCCTTCAAGGAGATCGTCAACGTCTATCTCGTCAGTTGTGGCAAGATAAAGCTCCTTACACTTGGAAAGTATACCAAAATTACCTGTCGGGAAGTAGCTCTTTCCATTGCTGACCACGATAAGCGGACGATTCTCGCATTCCTTAACGACCTTACTCTGATTACTTGCAAGGTCATTCAGCATAAGTGTGGACTTTTCATTTGCGCAAAGACCTATTGTGCCTATTACAGAGAATGTTATCAGGCCAAAAGCCACAGTTTTGTGATCAAGCGATAGCTTTTTGGCTATGATCTTTATCATAGCTGTGACAAATATCACGCAAAGAGGAATAATATTGTAGATATATCGAACATAAGAGTATTTGCCCGAGATATGAGCTATTGTAAGGAATGTAAAGGAAAGTATGAAAAACAGGGCTATAAATATGCGCTTATTGGTCTTGGGAGCTTCCTCACCGCTACCTTTTTTTCTGAATGCGATAACTATTGCCGCAATAATGACAGCAGCCATAAACGGTGCCGTATTCAGAGCAGGTATAACTCTCTTAGCAAGCTGTCCGAACAGATGTACTACAGCTGTAGGCAGATTCGAGAAATTGAGGATATTGCTTGAGACCTCCTTTCCTATATTGTTTGTATCCGAGCCTGTTACCTGGCTAATTCCCGCAGGATAGAGTATGAATACAGTCGCAACAGATAATATCATTGAAGCCGAATATGCTATAAGGCTCTTTATGCACTTATGCCTCAACAAACATATACAGTATGCAATGGCTAGGTAAAATGCTACAAATGCAAAGTAATACTGTGTGAATATACCTAAAAACGTTATTATGTAGCACCATAGATACTGGAACTTTACCTTTCCTTCAAGCATTCTGTAATGAAGCAGGAAAAGAGCGACAGTAAACATGGTCAGCATCATGTACATTCGTATAAATATGACTGTGTCCATGCATATCTCAACGCTTCCATACAGAACGGGAGGTATTATTCCCCACAGGTTGCTGTCCAGAAAACTGCTTGACAGAATATACAGCATTATCTGCATTACAACGAAAAAGAACAGATTCAGTCCGATGCCAAACCACTTGGAAAAGCAATTCGGGAAAATGGAACAAATAGTATGAAGCGCAAAATAAAATAGCGGAGGATGCGCATCCTGTGTATTGTTATAGTATGTCTTGTCATATCCGAACTGCTCTCCTTCCTGAACAGTGACGAACTCCATGAAGTCCTCACCTGTGACCCAGTTGTCGTTGATAATATCAGAATTTGCTATACGATCTGTATCATAGCTGTTTGAGAGAAGATAGCTGTATACCTCGTCAGTGTGGTAACCATGCTTATGTGCTCCCAGTATAACTATACACAGAACCTGAACTAAAATTATAGCCACGAATATAAGCACGCAGTACCTGCACGTTTTCCCCGAGTCTTTTTCAATCACAGACGTATCATTTGTTCTCTTCTTTTTACTTGAATTAACCATTTTTCCCACTTTCCTCCATGTACTGAAAAAAATACAGCAAGTCTAAAAAACAACAAATAGTATATTATTAGTGTAATTATACAACGCAGATTTACACAATGAATCATTATAGCACTAACCAACGATATATACTAGTATTTTTTTGCTTTAAATTATTATTATTTGCCTATTTTTTGCTAATTGATACTGAGGCTGACCAGTTGCAGCATAAATATGTACCTTTCCTGTACTGACAGGAATATCATTCGAATTAATTCAAAGTTGTTAAAACTCACTGTTTAAATTTTCGCCTTCGCTTTAATTCAATGACAATAAAGCATTTATAATGATTCAGTAGTATAGTATCCAGTCATCATTAGAGCTAAAAAAGTAGTTCCGCAACTTTCAATCACACTGTAACATCATCCCTAGTAGGTCTGTAAGCGATAAAAAAAGACGTATTTCTCAAAAAAATCTGATGTAAATAATAAGCAACTTGTCGTTTATTGCTTTCTTACTTACATAAATTGCTTTTTTTGCTGTATAATCTTTACAAATCTGTACTGATGGTGTATATTATGATTGAAATAAATAAATAGAAAGGGAATTTGGGGGATATTTTTATCCCACTTCAACTAAAGGAGGGCAGAAAGGATTAACATTAACCCCAAAGGTTAAAACTAATATATTGTTTTAAAGAGGAGTGATTTATTTGAAATTGAAAAACTTTAAAAGAGTTGTCAGCGGTACTGTATCTGCAATGATGGTCGCAGCAAGTATACCTGCTGTTGCTTCAGCTGCTGATCAGCAGACAAGAGGAAACATCGGCGGATATGACTACGAAATGTGGAATCAGAACGGACAGGGCAACGCTCAGATGAACCCGGGCGCAGGTTCTTTCACCTGTTCATGGAGCAACATTGAGAACTTCCTTGCTCGAATGGGCAAGAATTTCGACAGTCAGAAGAAGAATTACAAGGCTTTCGGAAACATTGTTCTCACATACGACGTT
>JAEEGL011049357.1_pt1 | contig 19069 bp, 14 predicted proteins | sample 9134231 | NCBI WGS metagenome assembly JAEEGL01 (sample SAMN16246548, study PRJNA631951) | gut metagenome | biome: gut microbiome; feature: rumen; material: fiber-attached | host: Bos | place: Iran: Karaj | collected 2018-10 | reverse complement strand
GCAACAAATAATAATTCAAAATCTTTTTCAGCATCATAATAAGGTAAAATTGGAATACCATTATCTAAATCATAAGCAAATGACATAACAGAATTATCAACAATTAAAATATCTTTTAAATCAAATCCTTCAAAAATATTCATATCTTTAATATAAAAAGTTTTACCATCTAATTTAACATCAATACAATTACTTCTATATAATCTATTATAAAAATATTTATTTTCAGGATCTAAAAAATTTAAAACTGCATTTGCATATGAAGAATGAGATGCAGTATATATTACAATAGTATATTTTTTTTTTATTATTTCTATTGCTTCTTTCCAATGAGGACGTACATTTACTCCAATTCTAGCTATTTTTTTAGAAGGTAAAGTTATTGAAATAATATTTTCTAATTTATTATAATTATTTATATTAACTACTCCATGAATTAAAGTTTCATCTAAATCAAAAACTGCTAATTTTTTATGATTATCAGGATTAAGAATTTTTACTTTATTTGGTTTAGAAGCTTTTGATTTATTTTCTTTTAATTCTACTATTATTCTCATACAATTTTTTGTATATTCATAAAAATTTTGTATTTCAATTGTATTTGTCATTGATTTTGTTTCATCTTCTAATGAACTTACTATATTATTTTTTACTAATATTGGATTATTTAATAAAGGAGGTGATGGAATTTTTTGGGATTTTAATTTTTTAATTTTTTTAACTTTTTCGATTTTTTCTTTATTTTTTTCTATATCTTTCTCTGAAAATTGTGTTGTTGATGATCTTACTAGAATATCTTTTTCTAATTTTATATTTGGAGTTATTGTTGATATTTGTTTGTTGTTTTTTATTGTATCAACTAAACTATCAAAATTTTCGTTAAATAAATGTAAACTTTTTATTAATTGACGTGATTTACTTCTACTTAAAACTTCTTTTGATGAACGATTTTGAGTATGAGTTTGATTATTTTTATCTTTTTTTTTATTTTTTCTTCTAAGTTGAATTGGAGTATTTGGAAGAGAATTTTCTTTGTGTTCTTTATGAAGTATTGTATCTGATATTATTGGAGGTGATAATTGAGTTGGAGTAAATAATTTTTTTGAAATATTTGAGCCTTTTGAACTTGAATATCCTATACTTCCTCCTTGATTACTACTATAAATCATTTTATTGTTTTTTATTTTTTTATTTAATTTTAATAATTTTATATTTTTTTTTTTTGTTTTAAAATATATAAATAAGAATTACATTTTAGTTTTTAAGATTATAATGTTTTTTTTATATAATAAAATATAGAATGATTTTAGAAAATTTAAAATGATATTTTATGAAAAATAATTTTGTAAAGATGGTAAAAGTAGGATAACTAATTTAAATGATAATATCAATTAAATAATTCTTTGATTAAATATGCAAGAGGAATGGATAATCAATAAAAAGGATAGAATATATTCCTTAATAAAATATTATTTAGATAATAATATAAATTCCTTTTAATTTAAATTTAAATAGAATTGATAAAAATAAAAAAAATTAAAATTGATTTCTTATCAAAAAAATTTTATAATATTATTATATTTATTATTAAATAATAAAGGATAGAAATATCCTTTTTTAAATTAAAAATATCTATAAAAGGTAAAAAATAATGGAAAAATTGAAATAAAAAGATTCTGATATAAAGAAATAATTTACTAAATATTTTTTATTCATATATTACAATTAATAAAATTGAAAAACATAAAACTTATAGATAATTATAAAAAACAACAATCAATTAATTATTTATAATCCCTTTTTATATTTTCCTTGTAAAAACAACTCCTAAATTATTTAAAAAAGAATTTAATTAAAAAAACTCGAAATTTTATGAAAAATAATAATTTATACATTAATTATTTTAAAAAATAATTATAAAATATTAAAAATAAACAATGGGAATAAATTGTAATATATACAATAAACCAATAGAAGAAAAAGATGAAATAATACGTTTTTCACCTCAAGTATCATCTCTTCGTGATTTAAACAATGCACCAACAATTTCAGATTCAGCCCAAAAAGTCTTTAATGAAAGATTTAATAAAGAAATAAATGAATTAGGAGAATTTATTCCTAATTCAAATTTCCAATCACAAATACCAACAAATATAAAAAATTACATACTAAAAAATAAATACAATCCAATTAAAAAAAATATAAATCAAAATAAACAATTTTATACAATTGAACCAGTTCAATTTCAAAATGGAAATATTTATAAAGGAACATGGAATGATTTATTTGAAATGGATGGTTATGGACATTATTATTTAAAAGATGACAATGTTTTTGTAGAAGGATTTTGGAAAAATGGTGAATTAAAAAACGGAAGAATATTTTATCCAAATGGTGAAATTTACGAAGGTGAAATTAAAGAATCATTATATAATGGTAAAGGAAGAATTATTTATAAAGATAAATCAATTTTTGAAGGTAATTTTATAAAAGGAGAAAAAGATAGAGAAGGGAAAATAATTTATAATGATAAATCATATTATGAAGGTGAAATATATAATGATATTCCAAATGGAAAAGGAGTTTTTAAATGGAATAATAATATTATTTACAAAGGTGAATTTAAAAATGGAATGTTTGAAGGAAATGGTTTATTAAAAAATAATAATAATGGTTCTTTTTATAATGGATATTTTAAAAGTAATTTATATAATGGAAAAGGAATTTTTCATTGGGGAAAAAATAATAATGAATATAATGGAGAATATAAAAATGGAAAAAAAAATGGAAAAGGAATTTATAAGAAAAATAATAAAATTTATGAAGGTTATTTTAATGAAGGAAAACCACATGGTAATGGTAAAATTGAAGATGGGGAAAATACTTTAAAATGTGAATGGAGAAATGGAATTTGTGTTGAAAGTCTTTCTCTTGTTGAAAGTAGATATGGTGATGATAATGAAAATAAAAAAATTGAATTTAATGTTGATGATGAAGATATTGATATTAAAGGATTAAAGTTTATTAAATGGGATAAAAATAATAATTTTTATGAATATAAACCTATGGTTTCTTATTCTGAAGTTTTTTGAAATAATAGTTTTTTTCATTTTATTGTTTTTTTTATTTGGTTTTTTGATTTTTTTTTGTATTATTTATCTGTTATTATATTATTTTTTTTTGTTTATTTAAATTAGATAATAAAATAATGTATAATAAAATTATAAAATATTATATTTAAAAGAAATTGTAATATTATAAAAAAAAATTAAAATATTATGTCCGAAATTGAAGAAGGAGAAATTGTTCAAGATAAAGAAGAATTAGAAAAAGAAAAAGAAAGGAAAAATAAAGTAAATTTTTATTTAATAAATCATTATAATTTTATATATTTAGGCAGAAGAAAAAAAAAAAGAAAGAAGTCGTTCAAGAGATGATAAGATTTCAAATCGAAATAAGCATGATTCACCATGTAAATATTTTATAAGAGGAGAATGTAAAAAAGGAGAAAAATGTAATTATAAGCATTTATCAAAAAAAGAAATCCCTTGTAAATATTTTCATGGTTTAGGTTCTTGTGAAAATAACAGTTGTGAGTAAAAATATTTTTTATAATTTTAATTTAATTTATAGATTTTCACATGAGAATTTAACAAATAATGGACTTATAAAATTTTTCAGATTAAATGAAAACTTTTTAATTAGGAAATATAGAAAAAATAAGAAAATTAAATATGAAAATCAATTTAATGAATATTTAACTAAAAAATATTGTGTTATAAATAGTATTGTCAATACGTGTTGTTACCAACCAGTTTTAAATAATAATTATTTGATGGGATATATATTATGTACTTCATATCCAACTCAAAATAATTTATAAGCCAAATTAAATGAATATAATTTTATTTATTAATCTCCAATTTAATATTTTTTAATATATATTATTTGTAAATATTATTTTATAAATAATATTCCTAAAATAGGTTTTTGGAGGTGCAAATAATAAATAAAATATATTTCTTTTGATTTAATTGTATTAAAAAAATTATAAATATTAAATTTAACACCTTAAAAAAATTTTATTTTCCAAAAAAAAATAAATTAAGGAGCAACTTGTTGTCTAATAAATTTAATTGATTCATTTATTCCTTTTCCAGAAAAACCACTTCCTCTTCTATAATAAATATAAAAAAAATAAATAATTACTCAACTTTCCATATAAAATTTGTATCTGCTTTATCAAAATCTAAAAAATTTTTAATATCTTCTAATGATATTGATTTTTCAACATCTTCTTTATTAACAAAAAAAACAATTGGAATTGGTCTTTTTAAATCTTTATCAACTTCAGCAATTAATTCATTTAAAATTCTCATTCTTTTAATATCAGTACTATCAATAACAAAAATAATTCCATGTACATCATTATAAAACATTTTCCAACATTTTCTATATCTTCTCTAATATTTTAATAATTTTTATATTTTACTAATCCTGAAACTTCAATTAATTTTACTGGTTTTTGGTCAATTAAAACATTATGACATTCAAAAAAAGGTGTTGGATAAATTTCTACTATTTCTTCATTCTATTATTTAATTCAATTTTATTTTTTTTTTACTTTAAAATCTCTTAATTTTGTTATTAATGTTGATTTACCTGAACCATCCAATCCAATAAATAATATTCTTAATTCTGACATTTCCATTTTATAAATTAAATATAATTAAAAATTAAAATTTTTAAAATATAAAACTATTTAAATTAAAAAAAAAATAATTATTTATTTTAATTAAGAAATTATTACCCATTTAAAATATGGAAAATTCATCAAATGAAATATGTGAAATCTTTCAATCTAATTTATCGATAATAAATTCAGAACAAAATTTAAGTTTATCATTATTAACAGAACAAGATAAATATTTAATAGCATATATTAAAACAGTATCTCAATATATAGAAAAATCAAAATTTACTACAATAAATGGTTTATATTCTTTAATTGAAGAAATGACAGAATCTTTTTTAAAAACAATGTTAGAAAAAAAAATAATAACAAAAACAGAAATAGCAATATCACTTCAAGCAGCAGGACAAGTAATAAGTCATCTTTTACATAAATTTATCTCAAAAAAAATAAGTGAAGATTTAAATATAATTCAAAAATATTTAATAAATATAATAAATGACTTATTAACATTAAATAAAATATCAAATGAAAAAATACATAATTTCTTTGATCACACAATATCAAATGGAACTAAAATTTTAGTACACGGATATTCAAGTCACATTGTTTATTCATTAATAGAAAGTAGAAAAAAAGGGAAAAAATTTTTTGTTTATATAACATCAAGTCAACCAGATGATTATTCAAAAATATTAGAAAAAGAATTAAAAGAAAAAGATATTGGTTGTAAAATAATACCAGGAATTTCAGTTGGTTATTATTTAAAATATGTTAATTTTGTTTTAACAAATGCAGATGCAGTTTGCCAAAATGGAGGAATTATAAATAAAATTGGTACTTTTACTATTGCAATATGTGCAAAAAATTTTATGAAACCTTTTTATGTTATGATTGATTCTATGAAGTTTTTAAAAATGTATGTTTTAGATCAAAGTGATTTAAAACATTCTATTGGATTTGATATAAATCAAAATGAAAATACTTGTGATTTTACTGGTCCTGAATTTATTAGTTTGTTTTTTACTGATATTGGAATTTTTACTCCAAGTGCAATTTGCGATGAATTAATACATTTATTTAATTATTAAATAATATATTAAAAAAAGTATTTTTATATTTTTTTAAATTTAGAAAAAAGTTTGTTTAATGTCAATTTAAAAACTATAAATTATAGAACTATTTTTATTAAAAATTTTTTTTAAATGATTTAACCTTTCCTTTATTTGATTTATTTATCAAATCTATTAATAAAAAACTTTTTTCAAAAATAGATATGAAAAAAATTAAAACAATAAAAGAAAGTAAAACTAATGAATAGTAGGTAATAAAGTAAGAAAATAATAAGGAAACACCATAATATCATGATTAGGATATAATGAAGTAAACATATCTTTATATTTAATTGGAATAATAAAATTAACATCTTCATTTCTTTGATTTACCATTTCACCTTCTTCATTTTCGTAAATAATTTTACTAGGATAATGTTTTAAAAGTTTACTTTTTCCTTGTATTTTGGAATAAGTTATTTCACAAACTTTTTTTGAATTAGTACAAGACCACATATTTCCATGAAACATAAAATAAAAATAAGGAATATAATAACTATTAGTAAAATTAATAAAAGCATAACCGAAATTTTTAAATTTATTTGAATCAGTTGGTAATATGAATATATCATAAGTTCCTCTGAAATTTTGATCAATTATATTTATTAACATATCTCTTGTAAATTTATTTGGAATATTTTTAATCATTATTGTTGTCCTTGTATCTTCTAAATTTAATACTTTACACATATCAACAATTAAACCAAATTTTTCATATAAATCATCTTCATAAAAATAATCATCATTTGGTAATATTGTTTCATTATTTAAATTATTTTCTTTTGAAAGATTTTCTTTTTCATTTTTAAAAATTGAATCATTTAAATCTTTATTTGAATCAGAATGAGCAGTAAAATTATAAGTATTATTTTCAGTTAGTTTATAATATGTTTCTAAAGAATTAATACTATATGATGTTGGATTTTTATTTTCATAATATTGTATTTTTGAATTTGATAATTTAATTGATGATGGTAAAAAAATTTGTGTACTGTTACTTAAAGGATTTTGAGTCAATGAATTTTTATTTTCTTCCATTTCTTTAAAAAAATTTGAAAAACGTGATTGTTTTAATACCTCTTTTTTTTTCTGAGGAAAAAAATCAGAAAGATAAGTTTCAACATCACCTCTATCAATTATTGTATATTTTGAATTATTTTCATTTTTTTCTTCTATTCCATTTGGTGTTTCATAATCTGATTTTTTTGTTGAATTTGGATTTGAGACTATTAAAAAATCATTATATTCTCCTTTTATTTCAGGTATTGGATCTTGTTCTTTTGTTTTGTTTTTTTGTTTCTTCATTTTTTTATTTATTTTTTATTTTTTACCTAATAAATTATATTTTTTGTGGATTATGGATATTATAAAAATAATTTTTTTAATTAGCTTTTTAATTAATTTTTTTTTTATAAGGTTAATTTTGTTTTGATATATTATTATTGTTTTTATATATATTATTTTAATATTTTTAGTAAATTAATATTAAAATTATTTTAAATTATTTATAAGAATCACAACCTTTTACAGATAATTATATTCCTGATTTAAAATTATTTTCTTTAACAATTTTACATAATCTTTTATCATGGACAAAAATTTCACAATCATTATTTAATCTTGAAAATATATCATCAATATTAGTGTTTTCATTGACTTTAAAATTAGATATTTCTAATTCATTTAAAAATTGACATTCATAAAACATCATTTTCATATTAGTTACATTTTTGGTTACAAAATTATATAATTCTAATTTTTTTAAAAAATTACATTTGGAAAACATTTCTCCCATATCTTTTACATTATTAGTTTTAAAAGAATCTAAATCTAAATTTTCAATTGAACAACATTTACAAAACATAGAATTCATATTTTCAACTTTTTCAGTATTAAATGAAGAAATATTTAAATAAGTCAATTTAATGCAATTACTAAACATTCCATTCATACATAATACATTTTTAGTATTAAAAGAAGATAGATTTAAATGTGTAATTTTAGAGCAATTATTAAACATATTACTCATATTTAAAACTTTACTAGTATTAAAATTTGATAAATCTAATTTTATCATTGAAGAACAATTTTGAAACATTCCACTCATATTTGTAACATTATTTGTTTTTAAATTGGATAAATTTAATTCAACTAAAGAACTACAATAAAAAAATAATTCACTCATATCAATTACATTTTGAGTTGAAATTTTTGAAATTTCTATTTTTTTTAATAAAATACATTGATAAAATAATTGTTTTATATTTTTTAAATTTTTACAATTAAAATTTGAAAAATCAACATCAAATAAATACTTACAGTTTTTAAATAAACAACTTATATTATCTATTGGAATTTCAAATTTTATTATCATTTTATCATTATTTAACTCATTAAAAATATATTTTTCTGTAAAAGGAATTTCTTTATTATTATGATATAATTTGATTTTATCTTCTAAATATTTACTATTTTCTTGATTAGTACTTAAAACCCTTATATTTTCATTTAAATTTTTTTCATCTATATAAAATTGATATAAAATATAATTATCATTCAATATTTCATCATTAATATTATAATTATTTTTTTCTTTCTCTATATTATCTAATTTATTTGATAAAATAGACGTTTTTTCAGAAAAAGTATTTGATTTATGAAAACTTTTTTTAAAATTAATAGATGTACATTTCCCCCCCATTTTAAGATATTTAAGATTAATAAAAAATACCCCAAAAAAAATTAAAAAAAAAATAAAATAAAAACATATAAAAAAATAAACAACAATTCCTCAACGAAAAAAAAAAAAATAATAAACCTACAAAAAAAAATATAAAAAACCAAAAAAATTAAATTTTATACATTTAAAAATGGTATCTGGAATCAAAACAAACGAAGAAGTACTATCAGTATACAAACTTTTGAAAAACGATAGAAAATTAAAAGCATTAACAATGAAAATAAATGATAAAACAATACTTGAAGTAGAAAAAACATTTGAAAGAAAAGGATTTAACTATGATGATTTTCTATCAGCATTTCCAAATGATGATAGTCGTTTTGGAGTAATTGATTGTGATTTTACAACAAGTGACGGAAGACCACAAGAAAAAATTTTATTTATTCTTTGGTCACCAATTAATGCAAAGGCCTTAAAAAAAATGAAATATAGTACTTCTGTTGGTGCTATTGTTGATGGTCTTGGTGCTATTGCTTTGACTGTTCAAGCTGATACTATTTCGGATATTACAAAAGAATCAATCAGTCAAAAATTACGTGATAAATTCCATTAAACTTTAGTATATTGTTTTTTTTTATTTCATGTAAGAAGAATAAAATATACTTAATTTATTATTATAATATTTTTTATTTTTTTTTTTAAGTTATGGGATTTTTGAGTAATTGATATATCAGTTTTTTTATTGGGAGGAATTGAGGTTTTTTGCCTTTTTAAGGTTTTTTAACAATTTTTGTTTTTTGTTTTTTGTTTGGTTGTTTATTGTTTTTTATTTTTTTATATTTTTGATTGATTTTTATTTATTTTTTATTCAATTATGTGAAAAATAATTAATGAGTTTTTAAAAAACGTTTTTTTATTTTTTTTATTTAAATATAATATTAGAATTAAAAATTATTTTTTATTGAAAATTTTCAAAATATAAATTTAATAAAATTATATTTTAAATGTTTAATTAATAAATGTTTATTTATAATATATTACTTAAATAACAAAAGTCATTTTTATAAATTTAAATTTCCCAATATTATAAAATTATTAAAATTCTCCATTAAAAAAATAAAAATTAATAATCCCAATCAAAAAAAAAATAAAAAAAAATTAAAAAAACAAAAATTTAACATTTTAAAATATATTCTTTTTTAAAAAAAAACACTAAATAACCTTAAACTTCATTCATCATATTTAAAAATTCATTATAATCAATCATTCCATCACCATTTAAATCATATTTCTTAATAAGTTGATTCAAAACATTTTCATCAACATTATCAAGTTTCAAAGCTTTTTTAATTTCTTCCTTAGTAATTTTTCCAGTACCATCTTTATCAAGCATTTGAAAAGCTTCATTTAATCTTTCTTGTCTCAAAAAGCTTTTTTGATTAATACAAGCAGCTAAAAATTCAGTATAATCAATTCTCCCAGAAACATCAGTATCAAGACTTTTAAAAAGTTCTTCAACATCAACAATATTTTTTTCTTTTCCTAATTTTTCAATTCCTTTTTTAACTTCATTTAAAGTTAAAGTACCATCTTTATTCTCATCTAAATTTTCAAAAATAGCATTTAAACTTTTAACTTCTGCATCATTTAATCTAGAAGCAATAAAAGTTAAAACAGCTTTTTTTAATTTATGTTCTCCACGATATTTTTTTAGAGTTTGAACATTTAAATCTTTTAAAGCATCTTTAGCATTTGGTGCTTCTTTAACAACCCAAGGATGTTCTAATACTTGTAAAGCAGTATATCTTTTATCAGGATCACACATCATATGAGAAATTAAATCTTTTGCTTCTTTAGAAATATTTTTCCATTGTTCATCAGGAAAATTATATTTTTTCTTTGAAATTGCTCTATAAATTGCATTATCATCTTCACCATTAAAAGGTGGATCTCCACTTAACATAATATATAATATTACACCAGCACTCCAAATATCACATTTTTCATCATAATTACCTTTTAATACTTCTGGACTTACATAATATGCTGTTCCAACACGAGTACTCATATCTTTCTTTTTCTGTTTTTTTTTCTCATCTGTTGGTGTTGTCTCACCGAAAATTTTACTTAAACCAAAATCAATTACTTTAATTGGAGAATTCTCATCTTTTGTTAAAAATAATATATTTTCTGGTTTTAAATCTCTATGACATATTCCTTGTGAATGACAATATGCTACAGCACTCATTAATTGTTTAAAAATTGATGCTGCTTGTTTTTCTGAGTACATGTCACCTGATTCAATTCTTGATAATATTCTATCAAATAATTCACCTCCGCAACATTCTTCCATTATTAAATATATTTTTCTCTCATCTTCATATATTTCGTATAAATTTATTATACTTGGATGATCACATTTTGACATTATTGATATTTCTAAATTGAATTTGTCTATATCTGCTATTTTCTTTTTTGCTAATTCTTTACAAGCTCTTATTTCTTTTGTTATATTATTTTGAACTCTGTATACTTTTCCATATGAACCACTTCCTAAGTCTTTTATTTTTGTCCATTTATCTTTTATGTTTCCTGGGGTACGGGTTATAAATGTTTCTTTGTTGAATTTTACATTTTCTTCTGGTTTATTCATTTATATATATTTTTGTTTTTTTTTTTAGCCTTTTATATTTTAAGATCGATTTGATACCGTTTTAAAAAATATTTTATTTTTTATTATTTGAAAATAAACATGTAATTTCTTTAAATAACTTAATTTATTTATGATATTATAAAATTCAAAATAAATTTATTTATGGAAATAAAATTAATTATAATAGAACACGTAAAATTAATTCAATAATAAAATAATAAATAAATTTTTAGATGATTTTTATTTTTTTGAATTTTATTTTTATGGTTGTTTAAAAAGATATGTAATATGTGAAAGATATATTTATTATTTTGAAAAACGACTTCCTGAAATAGATTCAATTTCACATTTCATTGTTGAAGAATTATCAGAAAAAATATCAGATTGAATTTTATTTCCAAAATTTTTATATTTTTTAGGTTTTCTTGGAATACAACTTTTTTTCATTTTTTTAAAATCAATATGAAAAGTTTCAACATGTTGTTCTTTAATATTATTATTCACATTTTCATTTTCTAAATAAGTATTTAATAATCTTTCACTTCTAACTAATTTTATTAAAACTTTAACAACATTTAAATTATCGTTTATTGCATGATAACAATAATCTAATTCATTTTTATTTTTTTGAGAATTTGCATATAAATAAAAAGGTAAAATATAACCTAAACAATTTAAACTTTTTCTTTCTAGTGTATTTCTTTTTATTATCAAATTATTTTCATCATTTAATAAAAGTTTTAAATTATAATTATTCATTGAATTTCTCTTTAATTTGCTATTATTTATATTATTAATATTAATAACTGGATTATGAATTTGATTTTGATAACTACTTCTTTTAATTGAAGTAAAAATTAATTTATTATGATTGGGACTATTTATATTTGTTTGAAATTCTTTTTCAAATCTTTTTTTTTTTTCTTCATATTTGTCATTTATTTGTTTTTCAGGAATAATAAATCCATTAATTAATCTAAAATAATATTGATTTTGTGAATAAAAATAATTACTAAAAATCGCCCATAATGAAATTAATTTAATAATTCCACTAAATGTTGCAGCATAATCTTGAATTTTAATATATTTTCTATTATATCTTTTAATATGTCCAGTACTTAATGCAGAAAAACTTAAAAAACATCCTTTAATAGTTGATTCATTAATATTTCTTAAATCAACATCATATCTAACTGAATCATATTGAAAAAAAGTTTTTGTTTCTTCTTCATTAAAAAAAATTCCTTTGTCTGTTATATATTGAATAGAATTAAAATACATCCAAATTCTTTTATAAACAGTTAAAGATAACATAAATCTATCACTTTTAATTATTATATCTCTCACATCTTTTTTATATGATTTTATATCATAATCAATAGTTCTCATATCTAAATAAAAATTTGATAAAATAGAATAAATTTCATCTCTTTCATAACAATTAGAATCTGTTTCAATATCACATATACTAAAATAAAAATTATAATAAGAAAAAGGATGAACACTTCCATAAACACCATATAAAGTTTGATTTGAATTCCTTGGAAATGTGCAATAAAAAGTTTCTAAATCATGCATATTTTCAAATAAATATTTATATTTACCAAAATGTTTTTCTAAATTACATTTTTCAATTAAAAGAGATTCATTATATTGTTTAATATTTTCAATTGCTTCTGTCTTATTTGTTGAATTTATTCCACCAGTCCAAAATTTTAAATCTATTTTAAAAAGTTTTTCAGTATTATTATATGGGATATTATTATAATCACTTAATCTGAATAAAAAAGGAATATTATTACTATCACTTATATTTAAAAAAGATGATGATTCAATTGAAGATATTAAATATTTATTTTCTCTTTTTATAAATTTAATAAAAAAATATACACCTGCAATTATCATAAGTAATATTGATATTAAACAAATTATACCTCCATATGAGGTTTTGTTTCTGATTTCTCCTTCTTTATTAAATGTTAAATTAACTTGATCAGATAAATAATCGAATTTTTTTAAATAATGCATTTTATATATTTGATAATTTTTAATTAATAAAAATTTTTTTATGATAAATAATTCTACTATTTTAATTGAAAAATAAAATTAAATTTTTCATATTTATATTGATAATTTCATATTAATTAATATAAATTAAAATAAAATATTTATAAATTATTGTTTGTAAAATATAAAAAATAAAACATAACATTAATTATTATTTTATAAAAATCTATATTTCTATATATTTTTATTTAATATCATTTATTTCCAATAATAATTTTCTAAATATATAATGCATAAAAAACAAATAAAGATAATTTTATATAATTAATATAAAAGATAAAATTTATTTAATTTTAATTTTAATAATTAAAAAATTGATTCCAGAGCAAATGGAAAACTTATATCAAAAAATGTATTCAAAATTATATCAAAGACACAAAACAGATAATATATTACAAAAACCAAATAAATTACAATTACAATATCACAGAGCAAGATTCAATAGTCATGATTTACAAAAGAGAAAAAAACATAAATTGACTAATATATATAATTTAAAAAATTTAACAATAGATCAATCTAATTTTAATAAATCTGAAACATCTGATTTATTTCAATTAAGCAAAATAAAAACTCAATCAATGGAATATAAAAAAACAAATTCAGTAGAACCAAAAATTGACACAGAGCAATCAAAACAAAAACTAATTTTTATTCCAAAAGTTAAACCTAATAAAAATTATTTTAAATCTCTATCAAGAAAATCATTTAAAAATGTAAAAAAAATATCACCAGAAAAAAATGATTCAATAAATAAAAGAAGAAAAAGTGATAATATAGCAAGAAAAAAAACAAACAAACAATTTTGGTTTTTAGAAGCTCCAGAATATTTTGAAGGAAGTTCATCTTCAAGTACAAAAAATAAAATTCCAAATAAAATAAAAAGAAAACAAAATAAAAATAATACAAGTCATCCTATAGAAAATCCTTCTATTGATAATCTTGAACTTTTCAAGAAAAAAAGACTTTCTAATAAAAATATTATTGCTTTAAATGATATTCAAAAAGATTTAAAAAAAACTATGATTGGTTTAAGTCAAATTAGGGAATTATCAATTGATAAATCATTTCTTGAAGAAAATGATAATGATTATAATGAAAAAAATTATTCACTTTATTCTTTTGATAAAGATGATGAATTAAATAAAATTGATATTGAAAATTATAGAATTTTACAAAAAGTTGGAAATGTTTTTGATTCATTAGATGATGAAGATACATCTTTTTCTAATTTTTATATTGATCCTAATAATTTTATTCTTATTTATATTGATATTTTTGTTATTATTTCTTCTATTTATCATATTATTTATATTCCTTTATTTCTTGGCCTTAATACAATTTATTGTAGAGGAGGTTCTTTTTTATCTTTTACTTATATTTTTCAAATTTTAATTGATATTATTTATATTATTGATTCTATTCTTCCTTTTTTTACTGCTTATTATAATATTGATGATGTTTTAAAAACTGATTTAAAAGAAATATCAATTACTTATTTAAAAAGTTATTTTTTAATTGATTTTTTATCTGCTATTCCTTTTAAAACTATATTTTCAATTTTTGATAGGAAATGTCTAAATAAAGGTTATTTAAATACACCTTTATATCAAAATAACATTTATTATATTTTAATTGCTCTTCAATTATTAAAACCATTAAAAGCTTTTAATCACAATCGTTTAACTGAATATATAAAAAATTATCTTAATCAATACGAACATTTTAATATTTATTTAGGTTTATATGAAAGTATTTTAGTTTTTTTATCATCTTTACACATAGTTGCAGGTATATTTATTTTCATAGGAAAAAATCAGTATCCAGGTTGGATAATAAAATTCGGATTTGATAATTATGATTTCTATAATTTATATTTTATAGCAATTTATTATATAATAACAACAGTAACAACAGTTGGATATGGTGATTTAACATGTGTTACTCCAATTGAAAAATTATATGGATTATTTATGGAAATTGTTGGAATTTTTGCTTATTCTTTTGCTTTAACTTCAATTAGTCATTATGTAAAAGAAGCTAGTGATAAAAAAGAAGAATTTATTCAAAAATGTGAAATATTAGATGATATTAAAGTTACTCATTCTAATTTATCTGATGATTTATATAAAAGAATTCATAGATATTTAAAAGTTGATACTTATAATGATAAAAAAGATAAGAAAATAATATTAAATTCACTTCCAATTGCATTAAGAAATAAATTAGTTTATGAAATGTATGAACAAATAATAAATAGTTTTATATTTTTTAAAAATTTTGATAATATTGATTTTATAGTAAGTGTAATATTAAGTTTTAAACCAATTTTAGCAGTAAGAAATGATATATTAATGAAAAATGGTGATTTTGTAGAAGATATAATTTTTGTTAAAATAGGAAGATTAGCATTAGATCTTCCAATATTAATTGAAGATGATGATGAAGAAGAAATAAAACTTCCATATAGTCGTTCACTTAAATTTAATCAAAGAAAAAATTCAATTCAATATTGTCCAAGTGTAAAATTTTATAGAAGAAATTCAATATATAATAATGATATAACAAGAAGTAAAACACTTAAAAGAAATTCAATTGTTAATATTAAATTACCTTCTATAAAAAATTTTGATAAAAAATTAAATTTTTTATGTAGAAATGAGAGTGAAAAGGAAAATGAAAGTGAAAATGAAAAAAAAGAAGAAGAAAAATTTCAATATTATAGAATATTAGAAATACAAAAAAATGAACATTTTGGTGATATATTAATGTTTTTAAATAAAAGATCTCCTTTAAGAGTTAAAGTTAAATCAAGAAAAGCAGAGTTATTTTATTTAAAAAAAAATGATGCTATTGAAATTTCAGTTTCTTTTCCTCAAATTTGGAAAAAAATTAATAAAAAATCTTTATTTAATTGGGAACAAATTAAAATTTTAATGGGAAAAGTATTAAAAATATTTGGTCAATATGAAGGAATTGAAGAAGAAGAAATTGAACAAAATGAGTTTTTTAATACTTCATTTATTGAAAATATTGATTTACAATCTATTCCTTCTTCAATTGAAAAAACAGGTATTGAAGATGAAGGGGGAACTCAAATAAAACAAACTAATGATAATGTATATAAAAATAGAAATTCATTAGCTACTATTAAAGAAACAAAATCTTTTGAATTTGTTGATCATTTTTATCAAAAAAATAAATCCTTAATAAATGAAAAAGGGAATGAAAAGAAAAATAAAAAATATACTATTTCAATTATCAATGAAGATAATTCAAATAATAATAATAGTTTGAGTAATAATGATTTTAGCAATATTGATTATAGTAATAATTATTTAAGTAATAAAGAAATGAGTAATAGAAATAATAATAATAATGATAATTATAATAATTATTTAAGTAATATAGATAAGAGTAATAGAAATATTAGTAATAATGATTATAGTTATAATAATTTAAGTAATATAGATAAGAGTAATAGAAATATTAATAATAATGATTTTATAAATTATGATAATAATAATTATTTAGCATTACAAACTTTAAAAATAAATCCAACATTTAATTCTTCTAAAAAAGAAACTGTAAGAATTGATGATAAAACTAATAGAAGTAATGTAGAGTTTTCTGAATCTTCATCATGTTCAAGTGATTTATTAACTAAAAAATTATCTTTAACTCCATATAAACCAGAAGAAATTAATAATGAAATATATCCAAATGAAAACAACATTCCTACATTTCAAACAAAACAAAATAAAAATAAAGATTTTAAAAATTCAAGTAATTTTAAATTTCAAAATTCTGATAATTTTTCAGTTTGTTCAACTGAAATTTCATTTTTCATTGAAAGTGAATATGAAAATATAAATGAAATAACAAATAATAGATATTCAAAAAATATATTAATGCAAAAAAAATTTAAAAATATTTTATTAAATTTAGATTTAGAAGGAAATATGAGAAATTCTATTTTAACTACAAAATCAATTAAAAAAATTTCCACAAATACTGTTAAATTTTTGGATTCTGATAAAGATTTAACAAAATCTATTTTATTAAATCAATCAAAATCAAAAAAAATAAATAGTACTTCAAATCTTAAAAATGTAAAAAAAACAAATATTAATGATATAGATGATGAATTCTTTTTACCAGGAAAAAAAAAACATAAAAAGAAAAATTTATTAAATATAATTAATAAAAATATAGAAAGAAATTATATGAATTTAAATGATCCAAAATTATTTTATGCTGAATTTTTTCAAAAATATTTTGAAAATAATATAAAACATGATTTAGAACCTTATATTGACCCAAATGATGATATTATAAAGATATTTGAAGAGTCAATTGGGGATAGTCATAAATGTTCATTAAAAAAATTTAAAGATATAATTAAAAAAATTTAGTATATGTTAATAAATGTATATTAACTTAGTTTTCAATGAATGAATTTTGGTATTGTATCGTTTTAATTATAAGTGGAATTTTCATATTCTATTGATTTTTTTAATTTTGTATATATCTTATTTAATATGCTCAGTCACAATTTTTTATCATATTGTCTGATAAATAATTTTTGTAAATTAGAAAAATATAAAATTTAGATTACATCGAAGATTTCGATCTTTAGAGTTTTGTGTTAATTTTAAATGCTAAATAAATTTTATATATTTTAAATATATTGGAATTAAATTATTAAATTATGCATTAATTAATTTAGAGGAAAAAAATAATTATTGTCCCTGGTAATATAAATGAAAATGAATTGATTTTTTTGTGGAACACAAAATTAATTATACAAGATTAATATATAAAATATATCAAATAATTCATTTGTTTTTGTGTTTTTTGAGAAAAAGAATTTTAATATAATATTTTATCTTTGGTTTAAAAAAAATGAAACTTCTTTTTATAAGAGTGAAAATATTTTTTCTGATAATCAATTATTATTTTTATGTTAAGGTATAAAAAGAATTTTTTTCTGATTCTAATTATATTTTAGTTCTTTATCCATTATTTTTTAGTAAACTTTGATTATGATTACTTTTTTATTTGTTTTTATTATTAATAATTTTTTATTTATTACTTTTATAAAAACAATGATAATTCATTTGAAGATTACTAAATTTGAATTAAATGAATTAAATTTAATTTATTAAATTTGATAAAAAAATATATAATTCTTTGAAATAAATCACAAATTATTTTTTAATAAAATAATAATATTATTAAATTTATTGTTAACAAATGATAAACAAAAAAAAAAATAAAAACAAAAATCTCAAAGAATATGAATAAAAATAAAAAAAAAAATTTTATTGTTTCTTAATAAGCGCAGGTGCCATTCCCCTAATAAAATTTTTAACTAACCCAATTCTAATCCCTTGATCATCTTTCATAGTATTATAATTATCATCAAAAAACTCTTTAATATTAATAGTATCTTGATTATTATATTTAGAAAACAATTTTTCTTCAACAAACTGATTTTGATATTTAGCATCAAAAGCTTTATTTAAAACATTAGTAATATAATGTTGAATTTGTCCTCCTTCTCCCATTTTATCAATAATATCAACAGGTAACAAAGTAATAAAATTAATATAATAATTACTCATTTTTTTCAAATCATCTTTTTTAATCATATTAGGATTAATAGTTTGTTTAGCAACTTCAGTAGTTTTTTAAAAGCATTAATTCCTTGTTGAATACCAGAAAAAATTCCTTCATTTTTTACAGTGTCAACTACATTTTTAACATCACTTGCAGAATCACCTGCATGTTGAGCATAATTTACTGTTTTAAAGGCATCTGTGAAAGTTTCTAATTTTGAATCTGATAAAAATAAAAGTGTT
>JAEEGL016129537.1_pt1 | contig 19070 bp, 25 predicted proteins | sample 9134231 | NCBI WGS metagenome assembly JAEEGL01 (sample SAMN16246548, study PRJNA631951) | gut metagenome | biome: gut microbiome; feature: rumen; material: fiber-attached | host: Bos | place: Iran: Karaj | collected 2018-10 | reverse complement strand
TTTGTTGGAGTTAATGGAGTAGGTAAAACAACATCAATAGGTAAAATAGGTTATGATTTAATAAACAAAGGTAAAAAAGTTTTATTAGTTGCTGGTGATACATTTAGAGCTGGAGCAGTTGAACAACTAATAGAATGGGGTAATAGAATAGGTACAGAAGTAGTTTATAAAGAAAATGCTGATCCATCTAGTGTTATATATGATGGATTAGAAAAAGCTAAAAAAGATAACTATGATGTAGTATTAATAGATACAGCAGGAAGACTTCAAAATAAATCAAATTTAATGAATGAATTAGATAAAATGAATAAAGTAATTGGTAAAATAATACCAGGAGCACCTAATGAAACATTACTAGTTATAGATGCTACTACTGGTCAAAATGGTATATCACAAGCTAAAAGTTTTAAAGAAATAACTAATATAACTGGAATAGTTTTAACTAAATTAGATGGTACTGCTAAAGGTGGTATAGTTTTAGCAATTAAAGAAGAAGTTAATTTACCAGTTAAATATATTGGTTTAGGAGAACAAAAAGAAGATTTAAAAGTTTTCGATATAGAAAAATATATTTATGGATTATTTAAGGATGTGAAATAATGAAAAAAAGAGTAGATAATATTGGAGTTTTTATTCAACTTGTATTAGGTTTTGCAATTATTATTTTAATGTTAATTTCAATATTTACAAATGTGTTATATACACCAATACAAATATTAATAATACCTGAATTATTAATAATGGCATTTAATACTTTTTGTGCACAAAAAGGTATAGATGAAAAATATAAAGTAAAAAAAGCTAAAGATTTATCAAAAAAAGATGTAGAAGAATATAAAAGAAATAGTGTTAGTAATTATAAATTAAAAATGTTTTTATATTTAGCACTTTCTTTATATATAGCAATATCTTTAATAATAGGTTCATTATGATAAAAGAAGCTTTATTATATGATTACTATGGTGATTTATTAACACAAAAACAAAAAGATTATTTTGAAGATTATTATTTTAATAATTTAACTTTACAAGAAATTAGTGAAAATAATAATGTTAGTAGAAATAATGCTTATAAAATAATAAAAGATGCTGTAAATAAATTGAATTATTATGAAGAAAAGTTAAAATTAATCGAGAAAAAGAAAAAAATAGAAGAAATAATAAAAGATAAAAAAATATTAGAAGAAATAGAAGAATATATATAGAAGGGATGTTTTTATGTTTGGTAAAATAGTTTATATTAGTGATTCATCAGCTCATGTATTGCATGATGATAATTTAAGTACAAATTTAATGAATTTACATGTTATATTTGAAGATACAGATAAAAAAATATTAGGAGAAATAATAGATATAAGTAGAGATATCATTAAAATAAATTTCTTAGGAGAATTCGTTGGAGATAAATATTTAGGTGGTGTTATTAGAAAACCTACATTTGAATCTAAAATTAGATTAATTACTCCTGAAGAATTGAAATTAATAGTTGGTGATGATAGTAAAGATACATTATTAATAGGTCATAGTGCTTTATATGATAATTGTGATATCAGAGTAAAAATAAATGATTTATTAAGTAACCATTTAGCTATATTTGGTAATACAGGTAGTGGTAAATCATGTGGTGTTGCTCGTTTACTTCAAAATATATTTTCTAATGATAAATTATTACCAGTTAGATCTAATATATTAATATTTGATGCATATGGAGAATATCATAATGCCTTAAGAAATGTAAGTGATATAGATCCAAAATTAAAATTCAAATTTTATACAACAAATGTTAATCAAACTGGTGAAGCAGGTGGGGAACTACTTTCAATACCTGTATGGTTATTAAATATAGATGATTTAGCTTTACTTTTATCAGCTAATACTCATGGTCAATTAACTATAATTGAAAGAATGATTAAATTAGCTAGAATATTTGCATCAAGTGATGATAATTCTAAAGAATATAAAAACTATTTAATAGCAAAAGCTATAATGACTATACTATATTCTAATCAAACAGCTTCATCTAAAAGAAATGATGTATTTTCAATTTTAAATACATGCTCAACTGCTGAATTTAATTTAGAAGCACCTGTACAAGGTATAGGTTATGTTAGAAAATTTAGAGAATGTTTCCTAATTGATAATAATGGTAACTTTTCTGAAGGTGTATTATTAACTAAATATGTAGCTTCTTTCATAAAAGAAGGTTTAGAAAATTTTGAAATAAATGAATTAAATTATTATGATCTAGAAGGATTAGAGAAAGCATTGAACTTTACTTTAATATCTGAAGGATATTTAAATAACGAAAATACTTATTCAGAAGCAATTGCTTTAAAAGTAAGATTACACTCTATTAGAATTGGTGAATATGCTAAATATTTTGAATTTAAAAACTTTATTACAATGGATAGTTATATAGCATCACTTGTTTCAACAAATGGTAGAAAAGTTCAAATTGTTAACTTTAACTTAGAAGATGTAGAAGATTGGTTTGCTAGATTCGTAACTAAAGTTTATATGAGAATGTTATTTGCATTCACAAAACAACTTAAAAATAGAGCATCAATACCTTTCCACATATTCTTAGAAGAAGCACATAGATATGTTTTAAATGATCAAGATAATTACTTATTAGGTTACAATATATTTGAAAGAGTTGCTAAAGAAGGAAGAAAATATGGAATTATTTTAAATTTAATTTCACAAAGACCAGTAGAAATATCTGATACAGTTATTTCACAATGTAGTAACTTTATAATATTTAAAATGACTCATCCAAGAGATATTGAATATATTAAGAAAATGTTACCAAATATAAGTTCTGAAATCGTTGAAAAACAAAAAACACTACAACCAGGTACTTGTGTAGCATTTGGTAAAGCATTTAATATTCCAATGATTATTAGAATGGATATGCCTTCACCAGAACCACAAAGTAGTAACTGTGATGTGGCAGAAAGATGGAAATAATTTGCCAAACAAACAGTATAGAAGAAGATTAACTTTATTTGGAACAGCTTCTATTATAATTATTTTAATATTTGTATATAATTTAATATCGTATATAAGTTTAATAAATAAATTAGAAAATGAAGAAAAAGATTTACAAGATAAATTAGTAGAATTAAAAAGAGATATTTCTAATAAAAAAGAAGAAATTGATAAACTTAAAGATCCAGATTATTTAGCTAAGTATGCTATGGAACACTTTCTTTATTCAAAAGAAGGACAGTATATAATAAGAATTGATGAAAATGATAATATTATACTTGAAATGAATGAAGATAAAGTTTTATATAGAAAGAAAGTTATAATAATACTTGGAACAATACTATTTATTTTGATAGTTGGATACATAATTGTAAAAACAAAGAAAAGGAGTTTAGAATAACTCCTTTTTTACATCATTTGATAACCATTATTATAATTATTATTTGATTCTAAATTACTAATTCTTCTTTCTAAATTATTTAGTTTATTATTAATCATATTTATTTGTTGTTCAAAATCCATTGGAACATTAGGTATATTATTAATAGGCATCATATTAGGTACATAATTTGGATATATTGGATATGGCATATTACAATTTCTATCTTTCTTCATATTTCCTCCTTTAATAAATTATATGCTTATATACTATAAATGTGATATACTATTAATGGTGATTTTATGAGACTTCGAAATATAAAAGGAGCACGCTTTATAGTAGATGAAAGTAATTATGTTATTCATGATTATAAAAAATATAAAGGTTGTTATAATAAAATATTTAAAAATGATAATAATATAGAAATAGAAATAGGCTGTGGAAAAGGTAATTTTATTATAAATAAAGCTTTACAAAATCCTAATATTAATTATATAGGTATTGAAAAATATGATAGTATTTTAATTAGGGCTTTAGAAAAAATAGAAAATGAAATACCAAATTTAAGATTTATAAAAATGGATGCTACTGAAATAGAAGAAGTATTTGATAAAGAAGTATCAAGAATTTATTTAAATTTTTCTGATCCTTGGCCTAAAGAAAGACATTATAAAAGAAGATTAAGTAGTGACGTATTTTTAAAAAGATATGACTCATTATTTAAATTTGATAAAAACATAATAATGAAAACAGATAATAGAAAACTATTTGAATATTCAATTAAATCATTTACAGATTATGGATATAAAATAGAAGAAATATCACTAGATTTACATAATGATGATATAGATAATATAGAAACAGAATATGAACATAAATTTTCATCATTAGGACAAGTAATTTATATGATAAATGTAAAAAAATAGACAAATTTAATATAAAAATACTATTGTTTTATTAAAGTTTTTGATATAATTAATATGAGTAGGTGTAATATGAAAAAAATATTGATAGTATTATTTGTATTATTAACTACAGGATGTACTATTGTTAGAATTGATACTAATAGTACAGACAATATAATAGATGTTGTCTTATCAAAAGAAAACAAATTATATAACCAAGTTGGAAGAGGATATAAATACTATATTCCAAAAGGTGTTAGTTATATAGATACCAATGATACAAATGATAAATTATATTCAAACGGAATATATTATTATCTATATATCGATGTATTAAGTTATTATAATAAAAAAGAATATGAAATACCTAATAATGAAGGTCATTATTATTTTAAAGAAATAAATGTTAATGATAAAAAGGGATATGTTGATATAATAAAAGAAAATGATAATTATCATATAAAATTTGTTTATAATTATGCTGTTTTAGAAGCAAAAGTTGAATTAAATGAAATAAACGAAGTTATATTAAATGCTTCATATATATTATCAACAGTTAAATTTAATGATAATATAGTTGAATTATTAATGAATGGAGATTTCTTAAAAGAAAGAGAAGAAGAATATAACTTATTTAAATCAAAAGGGGATAGCAGTAGTTTCTTAAAATATACAGAGGATGAAACAGAAAGTGATACAACAGATGAGAAAGGAGAGTAACATATGGGTTTAATGGATAAAATTAAAAATATGTTTACAGAAGAAGAGGAAATAGAAGAAGAACCAATAAAAAAAGAGGTTATTCAAGTAGAAATACCTTCACCAATGCCTAGAAAAGAAGAAAAGAAAGTTGAACAAATTAAAGTTCAAGAAAAAGTTGAAAAAGTTGAAAAGGTTGAAAAACCTGTTAAACAAGAAGAAAAATTTATTTTTCCAGTTTATTTTGATGAAAGTGATTTTGGAACAATAGAAAAAAAACAAAAAGAAGAAAAAAAGGTCTATGAAGAAAAAAGAGTGTTAGAAGAAAAAAGACACTTTGAAGAAAAAAAAGTAACTCCTAAGCCTATATCTGATTCATATAAAGGCAAAACTGTTGTTGAAGAAAAGAAAACATTTAAACCAACTCCAATTATCTCACCAGTATATGGTGTATTAGATAAGAACTATACAAAAGAAGACATAACAACTAAAAAACATGATGAAGTAAAAAAAGTAGATGAAGTTGATTTAATAAGAAATAAAGCTTATGGTACTTTAGAGGATGAAATAGTTGATTCATTAAATTATGAAGAAAAACCTCATAAAAATACAGATATGGAAGAATATCATAAAAAAATGAATGAAGTTGATTTCGATGAAATATTAGAATCAGATATTGATTTAGATGATAATTTAGATGAATTAGAAAGTAAGTTAACTAAAGCATCAAAAACAACTGAAGTACAACCTAAGTATTCAAGAAGTAGAAAAAAAGAATTAGAAGCAAAAGATATTAATGAAAACGAATTATTTAATATGATTGATACAATGTATGAGGAGGAAAAATAATGGAATTTTTACAAGACTTATTACCAGTAATAATTTATGTTTTACTAAGTATACTAATAATAGTAGTAATTATATTAATAATCAATTTAATTAAAACAATAAAAAATGTTAATATATTATTAGAAGATGTTGAAAATAAATCAAAAAAACTAGATGGTTTGTTTAATACAATCGATAATGTATCATCTTCAATCTCTGGTTTTGGAGATAAAATAGTAAACTTTTTAAAGAAAATGTTTAAAAAAGCTCTAAAGAAAAAGAAAGAGGAGGAAGATATAGATGAGTAAAAAAGGTTTTGGAAAATTCTTAGCAGGAGCAGGAGTTGGAGCTGCAATCGCACTTTTATTCGCACCTAAAAAAGGTAGTGAATTAAGAAATGATTTAAAAAATAAAATAGATGAATTAATAACTAAAGCAAAAGAATTGGATAAAGAAGAAATTAAAAAGAACATCGAAGAAAGAGTTGAAAAACTAAAACAAGAAATATCAGAATTAGATAAAGAAAAAGTTTTAGAAATTGCTAAAAAAAAGTCTAAACAAATAACTAAATCAGCTAATGAATTAGTAGAATATGCTATAGATAAAGGAACACCAGTGTTAGAAAAATTAACTTCAGAAGTAAGATTAAAAGCAATTGCAGTTACTAAAGAAGTATTAGAAAAACTAGAAAAAACCGAAAAATTAGAAAATAAAGGAGAATAATATTCTTCTTTTTTCTTGTAAAAAAAAACAAAAAAAATTATAATATTATTAGGTGATTAGAATGAAGAAAACAGTATTGTGTATATTAGATGGATGTGGAGTAAGAGAGTCAAGTGATGGTAATGCATTTAAAAATGCTTATAAACCAACATTAGATATGTTAATGAATAAATATCCTAACTCTATCTTAGAAGCAAGTGGTAAAGCAGTAGGTTTACCTGAAGGACAAATGGGAACAAGTGAAGTAGGTCATATGAACTTAGGTTCAGGAAGAATTGCTATTCAACCACTTGAAAAAATAACAGGTGAAATAGAATCTAAAGAATTCTTTAGAAATAAAGAAATATTAGATGTTTTGAATCATGTTAAAAATAATGATTCAAATTTACATATTTTTGGATTATTATCAGATGGTGGAGTTCATTCTCATATAAATCATTTATTAGCACTAATTGATATGTGTAAAATAAATAATATTAATAATGTTTATTTTGATATATGTTTAGATGGAAGAGATACTTATGAAAAAAGTGCTTTAATATATCTAGAACAATTAAATAATAAAATAAAAGAAACAGGTATTGGTCATATAAGTACAATATCAGGTAGATATTATGGAATGGATAGAGATAACAATTTTGATAGATTAAAATTATCTTATGATGCTATTATTTATGGTAAAGGAAAGAAATATGAAAATTATAAAGATTTAGTTGAAGAAAACTATTCTAATGGTATTTATGATGAATTTGTAATACCAGGATTAATAGATAATAAACCATTAAATGATAATGATGGAATAATAGCTTTTAACTTTAGAAAAGATAGATTAATAGAAATGTTTACTTTGTTATCAAATCCTAATGAATATAAAGATAAAGCAAATGAAAAAGGTTTAGAAGTAAAAAACTTTAGTAATTTAAAAGTACTAACTATGTATCCTGTAACTGAAACAGTTAAATGTCCACATGCATTTAATGATTTAGATTTAAAAAATATATTAGTTGATTATTTACATAATAATGGTATTAGTCAGTTAAGAATAGCTGAAACAGAAAAATATCCACATGTTACTTTCTTCTTTGATGGAGGAAAAGAAGTTGAATATGATGATATGAAAAAAGTATTAATTCCTTCTCCTAAAGTAGCAACTTATGATTTAAAGCCAGAAATGAGTGTTTATGAAGTAACAGATAATTTCTTAAAGGAAGTAGAAAATTATGATGTAACAATAATGAATCTAGCTAATGGTGATATGGTGGGCCATACAGGAAATTATGATGCAGCTAAAGAAGCAGTTGAACATATGGATAAATGTATAAAAAAAATATATGATAAAGTTATGGAATTAGATGGTATTCTAATAATAATAGCAGATCATGGAAATTGTGATATGATGTGGGATAGTAATCATAATCCAGTAACAAGTCATACTACTAATCCAGTACCATGTATTGTTACAAAAGAAGGTATAAAATTAAGTGATGGAGTACTAGCTGATGTAGCACCTACAATGCTAGATTTGATGGGTTTAGAAATACCAAAAGAAATGACTGGAAAAAGTCTAATTATAAGATAATTTTTTAAAAAAATGTAGATTTTATATCTCTAATATGATAAAATATTAAGTAGGTGATAGTATGGATATCATGGATAATGTTAGAGTTTCTTTAGAACAAAATCTTGAATTATCACAAGGAGTTAAAGGTAATATTTATGAATTAACATTAATATTCAAAGAAAAATTCCCAGAAGTTAATTTACAAAATTATTGTAATAAATTAGAAACACTAAAGATTATTAAACTAAGTAAATTTATTAAACCTGGCATTGTTTCAATGTATGATTGTAGAAAAAATATTATATACTTTAATACTAGTGAAGTAGAAAAAGGATATGATATGAAACATGTATTAATGTTTGAATTAATTAATGTTATTTCTTCTACTAATGAATATACAGGTTTTAATGTAGATGATAAATATAAAGTATTAAATTTAGGTTATACAGAAATTTTAGCTAATTTCTTAGTAGGAAATGATAGTGAATTATCATTATATACTCATGAAGCAGCAACTGTTAATATGATGAGTATATTAACTGGAATTGATGTTTTTTATCAAGCATATTTTACAAATAATATTGAATTATTAGCATCTAAGATGGTAGAAATGGGGGTAAACAATGGCTAAAAATGTAATGAAAGCATTTGATGAATTTTATACTGAAGCATTTGGACAATCTGAAGCTATTCTTACTTCTTTAGAAAATGGTGCTCAAATATCGGATGAAGTTAGAGTAAGAACATTAATGGGTGGTTTAAAAAAATTTTCAGATAGAGTTTTAGATAATGTTAAAGCAGATCAAAAAAGAGATTTTAAATCAGCTGTTAAAGATTATTCAAATTATTACAAATTAAAAGAATCAAGTATTGATTATTCAATAGTAGATAATAATAGATTAGAAAGAAAGAGTGGTAAAACATTATAACTCTTTTTTCTTTACTAAAATATATGGTTATGTTATAATACAAAAAATCAGGTGGTAATATGGGAAAAAAAGATGAATTAAAAAAATCATTTAAAAATCAAATTATTTCTAATAACAATACAATTAATTTGATTTCATCAAAAATTAGTTTATATATGTTAAATTCTAAAGAATATATCAATAAAAAAATAATTACATATTCTTTAGGAATATCAATAGTAATGAGTGGATTATTTACACTAGTTAATGTACCATATAATTTTTCATCTTTAACAACATTAATTACTTCAGTTACAATGGCTAGTACTCTAACTGTAGTACAAAATTATAAGTATAAAAAAACAATGAAAAATTGTTTATTTAAATATAGTAAAGAAGAATTAATTAAATTATATTTAGAAAGAGCTAAATTAAAATCAATCAATGAAATAAATCAAAATTTATATTGTGATATAAATAAAAATCAATGTACTTATTCAATTAATAAAAAAGATATATATGAAAATGATGAAAATTTGTTAAATAGTATTTTTTTACAAAATATGAAAATGGATCAAAAAATAGATAAATTAGGAATAATTATTAGTAAAAAAGAAATGAAAAATTTTGATTTTAATTCGTTTAAAAAATATATAGGTACAACTATATTATCAATTTTAGGAATATTTTCTATTTGTTATTTACCAAATATAATGAGTAATTCAAATGAAATAATGTTATATTGTTTAAAAATATCTTTAATAGTAAATATACCTATTAATGCATTAACTATTAAGAATATTATTAATGATAAAAAAATAATTAATAATATTAATAATGAAATTAAAGAACAAGAAAAAGAAAACAATTTATATCTAAGTGATAAAAAAATTGATTATGAATATAATAAAGTTTTGAATGAAATATATGCTTCTAAAATACAATTAGAAAGTGATGAATTAGATGTAGATTATAAATATGTAGAAAATAATAATGATACTAAACAAAAAGTATTAGTTTTAAAGAAATAGTTTTAACTATTTTTTTCTTTTTTATCTATATTTTTTTTATTATTTTTGTTATAATATATTATGATAAGGGGCTGTGACAATGAGAAAGTTTCTAAAATATATTGTTTTTGTAATTGCTTTTATATTATTTATGCCAAATACTAAAGCATCATGTTCATATACTCGACTAGCAAATTTAAAAAAATTAGCTTCAAATGTTAATATAACATATACATATGAAATAGTAGATAATAAGGCTGTTTTTACATTTACAGTTGCTAATATAGTAGATGGTATATATTTTTTTGATAGCTTAAATGAAAAAAGTTATACACAACATGGAGAGTTTAAGTTAAATAATTTTGAAGATGGAAAAAAATATAGATTTTTTATAAAAAGTAGTGATAAAAATTGTAAAGATGAAGTTTTATTAACAAAATATATTACATTACCTAAGTATAATCAATTCTATGGTGATCCTATTTGTGAGGGAATAGAAAATTATACATTATGTCAAAAATGGGGAACATTTAATGTTACAACTTATAAAGATTATGTAGCTCAAATACAAAAATATAAATCAAAGAATAAAAAAGAAAATACTGAAGTAATAGAAGAAAAACAACCAACATTAACAGATAAAATATTAAACTTTTTATATAAATACTATATATTCATTTTAGTTGGAATTATTGTAATTGGTTCAAGTTTGATTTTCTATTTATCAAGAAAAAATAGATTCGATATTTAGGGGTGATATTGTGATATTACGAAAACCTTATGCGTTTATAATAAAACATTTTAAATTATTACATTTAATATTAACAGTATTATTAGGTATATCTGTTTATAGAATTTCTTATATATTAAATTTCTTAAAAGAATATTTAAATAGTCCTGTAGTACTTAATAAATATGATACTGTAGCATCATTAACACAAGGAACAATATTAGATGAATTTGATTCATTGTTTCCAATGTTTGTGTTTATATTACCATTAATAACAGTATTAGTAACTATTGTTTTGTTATTCATATTATATACTAAGAAAAAACCATTGTTACTTTATATAATTGTAATACTATATTCAATTGCAATATTAGTTGTTTATGCTATTGGTTATAGTTTAGTAGGTGAAATGCAAAAAACAATTGTTGATATACGATTTACCAGTATTATAAAAGATGCATATAGCATTATGATGTTTGTTGGTATTGGTATATCAGTATTAACACTTGTAAGAGCAACAGGTTTTGATATTAAAAAATTTAATTTTGTTAAAGATTTACAAGAATTAGATATAACAGAAGAAGATAATGAAGAATTTGAACTTGAATTAAATGTTGATTCAAATGTTATAAGAAGAAATTTAAGAAAAAAACTAAGACATTTAAAATATAAATATATTGAAAAGAAATTTGTTATTAATTTAGGAATAGTAATTTCATTAGTAGTAATAGGTTTTATAATATATTTTGTAATATTGGTTCATCATGAAACATTTAGTCAAAACTCAACATTTGGTTCATCAGATTTTACAATTCATATTAATAATACTTATGTAACTAATAGAGATTATGCAGGTAATATAATTACTGATAATTATCTAGTTATATTAGATGTTAATGTAAGATCAGCTTATGCTAATGGAAAAAAATTAGATATTGGAAATTGTATTTTAACAATTAATGATAGAGAATATAAACATACAACTAAATATAGAGATTTAGTCTATGATATAGGTAATGTTTATGAAGATAATTATATAACAAATAAAGAAACAAATTATTTATTAGTTTATGAAATACCTTCAAATTATATTAAGAAAAATATGGTATTTAGATATACAATGTCATTAGATTTATTTGCTTCAACAATGAGACCTAAATATGCTAAGGTTAAGTTAAATCCTGTTTATTTAGAAGAGGGATCTAAAACAAGTAATTATGAATTAGCAGATAAAATATCATTTAGTGATAGTGTAATGGAAAACTTATCTGTATTAATAAATAATTATGAAATAAATTCTATTATGGCTGAATATTATAGATTTTGTATAAGTACAAAAGAATGTTATGATTCAGTTGAATATATAACTCCTGGTGTAGGAAATATAGAAAAAACTATTTTGAAATTAAATGGAAAAATAGAAAATAATAATGTATCAGGAATATATAATTTATATAATTTGGTTAGTAAATTTGGTAAAGTAGAATATGCAATTGGAAATGTTAAAAAGAAAGCTAGTGTTGCTGATAGATTAACACCAATACATTCAAGTACAGATACTTATTATTTAGAAATACCAAAAGAAATAGAAAAAGCAGATACAATATCATTAGTATTTAATGTAAGAAATAGATCATATGAATATATTTTAAAAACAAAGGAAGGATAATATGAAAAAAGGATTTACTTTAGTAGAATTATTAGGGGTTATAATTATACTTAGTGCAATAGCATTGTTGGTGTTACCTCCAATGTTAAAAGCTATAAATGGTAATAAAGATAAAATAAGTGCTGCTAATAAAGAAATGGTTTATTCAGCTGCAGATTTATTTATAAGTAATAATTCTGCATCTTATCCTAAATATGAAGGAAGTACATATTGTATTCCATTATCATCACTAGTTCAAAACGGATTATTAGATTCTAAAGTATATGATGAAGATAATGGTTTGGAATCAACTACAACAATTAAAGTTTATACAAACGGATTAACATATACTAAGAGTATAGTTGCTGGAAATGAATGTACTGAAAGTGTTATTCAACCTAATATTGATTTTGCAATTAAAACAGAGGGTGGACAAACATATATTGTGATTGATACTTATAGTTCAAGTTTGGAAATTGATTCAATTAAAACAGCTTCTGGTGAAGATGTTGAAAGAAGAGGTCAAAACTTAAAAATATATGTAAGTGGTTATACTAATGGAACTAATATAGATGGAAATGATTATGCAGGAATATTACAAAGAAATGATTATACTAATTATACTGTTGAACAAACATCATATCCTACTGTAGAATATTTAAAAAATAACAATTATAATGTGTTTGTCGATAGTAGACATGTATGGGGTGCAAATACTAAATTAAATGATTATTTTGATGCAGGTATTAATGTTATATCAATTGGTAATGATAGTACAAGTGCATTAACATTGATAAATACATCTACTGGAATAGCACGTGATACGCATGGAACATATACAGCTGTTGTAAATAATAATTTTACTAAAAGAATAGGTAATTTAAGTTCTTCAACAACTGATAATAGAAATGCAATTAAATTTGTAAATGGAACACAGGTTTTATATTCTGAAACAATTAATGGTACTATATATGATGCTATTGGTTGCTATACAAAAGATAATACAAAATGGATTCATTCACAATTAGCAATAGGAACAAAGTTAGAAAATTACTTAATTGGTTCATTAGAATATATATCTGATAGAAACTTATATTATTATAAAGTAAATGGTCATGGAACTTATAATTTCACAATTTATTATAAGAGTGGATCAAGTAAACAAGTTTCTTATACATATTAAAAAAAGGAATATGTTATTTAATACATATTCCTTTTAATTTACAATTTTCACAATTTGGTTTAATAGCTTTACATTTATATCTTCCAAATAAGACTAATTGTAAATGTAATCTAACTAAATCATAATTTTTAAATTTTTTAGACAATTTAATTTCAATATTATTAACATTATCATTTTTATTGACTAATTTAAGTCTTTTAGATACTCTTTCTACATGAGTATCAACTGGTAGGTATTGTTTATTAAATAATAAACCTAAAACTAAATTAGCTGTTTTTCTTCCTATACCTTCTATAGATTGTAATTCTAATCTATCTTTAGGAAAATCATTAAACATTAAATAATTAGCTATATTTTTAATATAAATGGCTTTTTTATTTTGGTTTCCAACTGGTTTAATTATATTTAATATATCATTAATATCAGCATTATATAAATCATTAATAGATTTATATTTATTAAATAAAATTTTTGTAACTTGATTAACTCTTTTATCAGTACATCTAGCACTTAACATAACAGCAATTAATAACTCATAATCTTTATTATAAACTAATTCACAATTAGGATTAGGATATAATTCATTTAAATAATCAATTATTTCATTCATTTTCATTTAACCAATCATATTCAACTAATTCTTTTTTATCTCTTTTTTTAAAATTAATTCTATCTTTTTCAATATCACTTGTAGTTTTAATTCCTTTTTTATTCCATTCAGATAATATTTTATCAATATATCTTAAGTTATTAACATTGTTATAAATAGCTTCTTTAAGTGCTTCTATAACAATTTCTTCAGAATAATTATTTAACCAAGCACCTATTATTTCATATTCCATTGGTGATAATGTTCTTCCAAATTCTTTTTCAAATTTATCATATAAAGTTGTACTTTTCTTATCTTCTTGTCCTACTATTTTAAATGCTAATTTGTTATATAAAGAAGATAAATTAATTGTTTCTTTATGTATATTTCTATCAACTATATGATCTAATTTTAATAAATCTTTTTTAGTTAATTCATTAATTATATTTAATAATTCATTCATATCAATATTTAAATCTTTACATATTAAAGCAGGATTAAACTCATTATCTTTTTGATTTAATAAATAAATTAAGATAATTAATTCTTTTTCATTTAAATTTAAATTTTTATATTCTTTTAATAATATACTTGGAAAAGAATAATTTGATTTTAAACAATTTACAACTTTATCAATCATTTTAATCACCTAAATATATTTTAACATTTTAAAAGCACTATTTAAAGTGCTTTTCTATATATTTTTTTAAATCATCATAATTATTTTCTATTTTATTATCTAAAATTAATATTTCTATTTTTTCAAATATTTTTTTTGATTCAATTGGTTCTATATCTAATATATTTGATATATCTGTTATTTTAATTTTAATATCTTCTTTTTTATGGATTTTAAGATTATTATACTTTTTTGTTAAATCTTTTCTATTAATACCTTTTATTAAAGCAACCAAACTACATAAATATAATCCATTTTTATAAATAACATAATCTGTTAAGTCTTTATCCTTTAATTCAATAATTTTATTAATAATTTTTTGTTCGTTTTTAGTAAATTGATAATTAATTGGATTAACTTGTGCCCATATACCTAGAAAGTCATCAGTATATTTTATATTACTAATATCAATATCTAGATACTTATCAAGATTAGCTTTTTTAATTAATTCAATTCCATATTTATTATTTGGGCTAGAAAATATTTGATCAAGCTCTTGTTTTTTTCTAAAATAAGATAGTTCTTTAAGTAAATAGCCATATTTTTTAATTGCTTTAAATAAATTATTTTCTATCTTAAAATTTAATTTAGTAGCAAATCTAATAGCTCTTAATATTCTTAATGAATCTTGTTCAATTTTTATAAAAGGATCTCCAACCATTCTAATAGTTTTAGAATCTAAATCATTTTTACCATTTAATAAATCAATTGTATTATTGTTTTTATCAATACAAATTGTATTAATTGTAAAATCTCTTCTTATAATATCTTCTTCTAAAGTATCAACATAAACAAGTTTAGAAGGAACTCTATTTTTTTTATACTCAATTTCTTTTCTAAAAGTTGTTATTTCAAAGTGATTGTTATTAACAAATATAGTTAGAGAACCATAATTATTTTTAATATTTTTAATATTGAATATTTTTTTTAAATCCATTGGAGTTGCATTTGTACATATATCAATATCATTACTATTTATACCAAGGTATTTATCTCTGACAAACCCACCAATTATATATGCTTTAAAACCATTATCTTCAATTTTTTTAAGTATTTTAAGTGCGGTTGTATACATAATTGTATAAAAAAAAGGCGTTAGCCTTTTAGTTTAAAGCAGCTTTTAATTTAGATCCAGCTTTGATTGTAACTGCAACTCTTGCAGGAATTTTAACAGTTTCGCCAGTTCTTGGATTACGTCCAGTTTTTGCAGCTTTCTTTTTAGCATCGAAAGTACAGAAACCTGTTAAAGCAACTTTGTTTCCTTTCTTTAATCCTTTTGTAACTCCATTAATTAGAGCTTCTAATGCTTTAGCAGCATCTACTTTTGTTAATCCAGCTTCTTCAGCAATATAATTAACTAAATCTGTTTTTGTCATTTTATACCTCCAAAATATGTTTTTTCTATATAAGCTATCTTGCTTACAATTAAATATTACCATTTTCAAAGCATAAATGCAATATATTTTATAAATTTTTTTGATTTTTTATTAAAAAATATATCTACTTATGTCGGTTTTAATGTTTATTTATAACGAATGTGTTAAATTATATTCGAGGTGAACTATGGATAAGAATCATATAAATATTATTTTTGATGATATGTTAGATGATATTAGAAATATAAAATTAAGTACTTATTTCTTATATAGAAAATAGTACTTATTTTTAAAATATTAATTTTTACTATTTTATAAAATTAAAAAGTATGATATTATTATATATGTAAGTTAATACTTACATTTGAGAGGTGGAATTAGTATGTATCAAGATAGAATAGTTTTAACTGAAAAAGATATTTTAGAAAAAGAATTCAAAGTTGATACTAGAGGATATCGTCCACAAGAAGTTGATAAATTTCTAGATATTATTATGCATGATTATTCTGAATTTAGAAGTTATATAAAAGAATTAGAAAATGATAAAAAAGAATTAATTGAAGATAATATTAGATTAAAACAAGAAATTAGAAATTTAAAAACTAAATTAGATGTTATGAATGAAAATTCTGGTACTGAAAATAACTCAGATTTATTAAGAAGATTATCTAATCTTGAAAAAATAATATATGGTAAAGAGTAATATTTTAGACAAATGCTGCAGAAATGTAGAGGAAAGTCCATGCTTGCACTATCCTGAGATGGTAGTAGTGATTGTGCATAGGGAAAAAATAACCTATGGTAGTTTTATAACTAACGGCGGATAATAATCTAGAACAGATTAAAATCTATAAAGTGCCACAGAGACGATTCTTTCAGGGATGAAAGATTGAAACGCGGTAAACCCCACAAGCAAGAAACCCAAATTTTGGTAGGGGAGCTCGGTATGAGGAAATGAACTTAAACTGGGATCATTATGATAGATAAATATTTGTCACCTAGTAATAGGTACAGAACATGGCTTATTAAATATTATTATATTTGGAGGTTTTATGAAAGATATAGGAGAACGTTTTAAAGAAACAAGAGAATCAATGGATATATCTTTAGAAGAAGTAACAGAAGATTTAAAAGTAGATAAAAAATCAATAGAAAATATCGAAGAAGGAAATATGGAGTACTTTAAAGATATAACTGCTTTAAAAACATTAATTAGAGATTATTCAAAATATTTAGGATTAGATAAAGATCAAATGATTGATGATTTTAATGAATACTTATTTGATTATACATCTAGAATTTCATTAGAAGAAATAATGAGCGCTAAAAAAAGTGAACAAATTGAAGAAGAAAAGAAAATACAATCACCATATACAATAGAACATAAAAATAGAACATTTTTATCAAATTTATTTATAGGTATTGTTATATTAGTTTTATTACTATTTATAGCTTATTTTATATATAAACTATTAGGTGGTAATATATTTTAGTTAACGAGGTGTAAAATGAGTTTTTCAAATAAACTAACAATTAGTAGAATAATATTAACAATCTTAATAATAATATTACTATTATTTCCACTAGATACTACAGGTATTTCAACACCTAAATTATTCATCAATGAATTATTAGTTGTTGATGTTAAATATCTAATAGCTGGAATATTATTTATATTTGCTTTTATAACAATTATTATATTTGATTTAAGAGGAAGAAAAAAAACAATTTTGAATAAAGAAAAACTTTTAAACGATGTCGCTACTAAAGTATTAATTAATTCATTACTAGTAACATTATCTTCACAAGGATTTATTCAACCAATAATACCAATTGTTATAATAATAAGAGATACAATAATGAGTTCATTTAAAAGTAATTTTGAAGTAAAAAAAATATTAAGAAAATTTCAAAACTTATGCTTTTTATTAGGTATAATTTTAACATTATTCTATAACTTACCATTTGAATTATTGAATTTAAAAATATCAGAGTTCTTATTAATAGCAGGTGTTATATTATCAATAGTTTCAGCATTTGAATATTATTATCAAATTAAGAAAAAAATGTAAAAACGAAAATTTGTTCGTTTTTTTCTTGACTTTTTTTTCTTTTTGTTATAAACTTATATTGTAAGAGTTAATAGGAGGAATATAAAATGGTAAAACCAACAAGTGATAAAACTTTAGACCAAGTATTGTTAGATATAGAAAAACAATTTGGTAAAGGCGCAGTAATGAAATTAGGAGATAATGAACATAGAGAAATTGATGTTATATCAAGTGGTTCATTATCATTAGATATAGCACTAGGAGTAGGAGGATATCCAAAAGGAAGAATTATTGAAATATTTGGACCTGAATCAAGTGGTAAAACAACATTTGCTTTGCATGCTATTGCAGAAGCACAAAAGAAGGGTGGAAGAGCAGCTTTTATAGATGCTGAACACTCATTAGATCCAACTTATGCAGCTAAGTTAGGTGTTAATATTAATGATTTATTATTATCTCAACCAGATAATGGAGAACAAGCATTAGAAATATGTGAAGCATTAGTCAGAAGTGGTGCAATTAGTGTAATTGTAATCGATTCTGTAGCAGCACTAGTGCCTCAAGCTGAAATTGAAGGAGAAATGGGAGATAACCATGTTGGCTTACAAGCTAGATTAATGAGTCAAGCTTTAAGAAAATTATCAGGTATAATTAATAAAACTAATACAGTTGCAATCTTTATAAATCAATTAAGAGAAAAAGTTGGAGTTATGTTTGGTAATCCAGAAGTTACTCCAGGTGGAAGAGCATTAAAATTTTATTCATCAGTTAGATTAGAAGTAAGAAAAGCTGAACAAATTAAAAATGGAAA
>JAEEGL014921720.1_pt1 | contig 19070 bp, 16 predicted proteins | sample 9134231 | NCBI WGS metagenome assembly JAEEGL01 (sample SAMN16246548, study PRJNA631951) | gut metagenome | biome: gut microbiome; feature: rumen; material: fiber-attached | host: Bos | place: Iran: Karaj | collected 2018-10 | reverse complement strand
CTCCACCCGCTCGTCGCGCCGCAGCACGACGCTCCCCTTGGGATAATATGCGCTCCGGCAGCGGAACGCGCGGCACAGCGCCGCGATCTCTCCGCGCGTGAGTCCCTCGAACAGGACGGTGCGCTCCAGAATCGGCAAAAATTCTTCCATCCGCTTCTCCGTTTCGTTGCATTTGCAACAGAATAATCGGTTTGAGTATAGTATAGTGCTTTCACTTTTGCAAGGAGGAATTTGTTTTCTATGAACACCAAAACCATCACCCGCACCGCGATCCTGATCGCGCTGCTCGTCGCGCTGCAGTACGCCACCGCTTCGCTGGGCCAGTTCGTCACCGGCTCCTGCGTCAACCTCGTGCTCGCTGTGGCGGCTCTGTTCGCGGGACTCTGGAGCGGCGTCATCGTGGCGGTCGTTTCGCCGTTCTTCGCGTTCCTGCTCGGCATCGGCCCGAAGCTGATCGCGATCGTGCCGTTCATCGCGCTGGGCAACCTCGTGTACGTGCTCGTGCTCGCGCTGCTGGGCAAAAAGTTCGACAAGCTGCCGAAGAACCTGATCTCCGTCGCCGCGGCGGCCGTGTGCAAGTTCCTGACGCTGTTTCTGGTCGTCGTCAAGCTCGTGCTGCCCTCTCTCGGCCTTGCCGAAAAGCAGGTCGCGATGATGAGCACGATGTTCTCCTGGCCGCAGCTCGTCACCGCCGCGATCGGCGGCGTGCTGGCGCTGCTGGTCGTGCCGGCGCTCAAAAAGGCGTTCAAGGACTGATCGCTTCCACACGCGAAAAAAGGACGAAAACCTTTCCGGTTTTCGCCCTTTTTTTATCGGTTGACCAGCAGCTTTTTCATCGCCTGCTCCAGACCGTCGACGGTCAGCGGATACATGTCCACCAGCCGCTTGATGACGCCGTAGCTCTGCCCCCAGTAGGGGCCCCACGACGGCTCCCCCTCCGGGTTGAGCCAGACGAGGTGGTCGTACTGTTCGCAGAAGCGCTTGAGCCAGTCGAGCCCGGAGCGCGCCTCCTCCTGCGTGCCGCCGTAATACCAGCGCTTGCCGGTGAGCTCGTACATGTCCATCAGCGCGTCGCCGACGAGGATGACCTTGTATTCGCTGCCGAAGTTCTTCAGCAGCCACTCCGTCGGCACGGCGTGCGCGCGGTACATCCGCGGATCGGTGTAGACGGAGGAGTAGATGCAGTTGTGGAAGTAATAGACGTGCAGCTCCTTGAACTGGTTGGCGCGCTCCGCCGCCTGAAAGAGCATCGAGCACAGACGCGACCAGTATTCCATCGAGCCGCCGGAGTCCATCAGCATCAGCACTTTGACCGTGTTGCGGCGCGGGCGCTTGTAGCGGATCTTCAGCGTGCCGGCGTTGTCGCAGGTCTCGCGGATCGTGCCGTCCACGTCGAACTCCGTCTTGTCGCCGAGGGTCTGGTCGGAGTACTGGCGCAGCAGGCGGAACGCCATCTGAAACTGCCGGATGTCAAGGATATTGTCTTTACGGAAATCGCGGAATCGCCGCTCCCCCGCCACCTGAAACGCGCGCCGGTGGCGGCTCACGCCGCCCACGCGGATGCCCTGCGGCGCGTAGCCGCTGTGGCCGAAGTTGGAAAAGCCGCCCGTGCCGATCCAGTAGGAGCCGCCGTTGTGCTCCTCCGTCTGCTCCTTGAGCCGCTCCTCGAACATCTTCAGGATCTCGTCGACATCCTTCTCGTCGTACCCCTGCGCGCGCAGGAAGGCGCGCAGCTCGTCCATCGCCTGCTGCGGATGGTCGAGCCAGCTCATGAGCTCGTCCGGCAGCTCGTCCTCAAAGGGAACGCCGTCGAAATACTCCAAAAACACCCTGTCGAATTTATCGTAGTCCGCCTCGGTCTTGACCAGAACGGCCCGGCAGAGCTGATAAAAGCCTGTGAGGCTCGTGTGGTGCAGGTCGAGCGTCAGCGCCTCGAGCAGCGTCATCCACTCGTTCAGCGAGACGCCGAAGCCGTGCGCGCGAAGCAGATAGAAAAAGCCGATGAACAAGCGGGCGCCTCCTCTCGTTTCGTGATGCCCTGCGGCGAAACGCCGCAGCCAGACTATACCACAGCCGGCGGCGAATGGCAAGCGCGGGAAAAAGCGAAACGTCTGTCGGCAGTCTCCGGCAGACGTTTCAGATCAGATCGTCTTTGTTATAGTGCATTTCTTATACGCAGATCAGCCAAGGATCCCGTTGGCAAACTGATTGGCAACCTCAAAGGAGGCCTTGCCCAGCAGCGTGTTCAGCCCAAGCAGAACCACACAAATCGAAATCAACAGCATGCCTGTCATCTCCTTTCGCAAGCTCATCATACTGCGTCGGGAGAGAAATGTCAAAGTTCGAAAACGATATCTTGTTATAATGATTTTATTATAGACCCGCTCAGATCCCGACCCCGTGCGCTTCGAGCCACGCGCAGACGACGCGGTCGTTCTCGTGCGTAACGTCCTCGAGGATCCCGACGAAGCGGGAGAGGTAGTGCAGCGGCCGCGCGTCCCGGTGCGTGATCAGCTCGACCGCGAGGCGCTTCGTGAAGCCGCGCACGGAGAAGACGAGCAGCTGGCTGCCCCCGCGCTCGTTCAGCTCGATGATGCGGCGAATGTAGAACCGGGGGCAGAGCACCGCGTAATCGCTGCTCTTGCACAGCTCCGCCTGCACGTCAAAATCCCCGGTCTGCAGCGACATCTGCACTTCGATGCCGCGCTGGAGCAGATACTGCTGCACGGCGAGCGTCGAGGTGCTGTAGGCGCTGCCCTGCATGAAGGGGATCTCGGCGAGCCGCTCCAGATCGGCGCCCTCCGCGCGGAACTCTTCGGCAAGCCGCTCCCAGTCCGCGCCGAAGTGCCGCCGCAGCGTGGCCTCCGACACCACGAGATAGATCGCCTCGTCCGTGAGCGGCTTGCGCTGGAACAGCACGTGCTGCGGGGCGTCCACGCCCAGCATGACGTCCAGCTTGTCGTCGAGCATCAGCTCCTCCAGACGCCGCGTATCGTCAAAGTACGTCTGCATGTCAACGTGCGGATAGTATTCCCGGAAGCGCACGACTACCTCCGGCACCGTCAGCGCGCCGCGCGTACTCGGGATGCCGAGACGCACCGTGCCGCGCACGCCGCTCTTGCTGTCCGCCAGCTCGTTGTTCAGGCTCGTTTCCAGCGTCTGGATGCGCTGGAGATAGCGCAGCAGGATCTCGCCCTCGTCCGTCAGCTGCAGCTGCGGACGGCGCCGAAACAGGACGACCTGATACTGCTCCTCCAGCCGCTTGATGTGGTCGCTGAGGCACTGCGGCGTGACGAAAGCCTTCTCCGCCGCGCGGGAAAAGCTCGTCTCCTTCGCCGCAAGCAAAAACATCTGCTGTCCGATGTTCATCCGATCCGCCCCCTTCTTTTCTTAACGCCTATTTTACAGTATTCTTTTGAATATGTCTATCGTATTTTCAAGAAAAAACTTGAAAATAGTCAAGAAAGATATAGTTTTCATTTTTCATAAAGCTGTGGTATACTCCTTTATCATTTATGTCCGTCTTTTCCCGACACAAAAAACTTGAAGGAGCAGCGACTATGGAACAAAATTCCTGGCGCGGCAACCACGATCCCGGCAATCCGCAGGAGGCGTATTTCGTCGGTCTGATGAACGCCTGCGGTTACCGCACGGAGGATCTTTCCAAACCCGTCATCGGCATCGCCAACTCCTATACCGACGTCAACCCCGGCCACCGGGCGTTCAAGGAGCTCGTCCAGTACGTTAAGGAGGGGATCTGGGCGGCCGGCGGCGTTCCCGCCGAGTTCTGCGTCCCCGCCCCGTGCGACGGCATGTCTCAGGGGCACGGCATGTCCTCCGTGCTCGTGCAGCGCGATCTGATCGCGGGCAGCATCGAGGCGATGGCGAACGCACACGGCTTCGACGGCATGGTGTTCCTCTGCTCCTGCGACAAGATCGTGCCCGGCATGCTCATGGGCGCGGCCGCGCTGAACAAGCCCTCCCTGTTCCTCACCGCCGGCAGCATGCTACCCTATGAGGCCGAGGACGGCGCGACCTTCGTCACGCCCGACCTCAAGGAGTCCATCGGCTCCCACAACATCGGAGCGATCAGCGACGAGACCTTCGCGCGCTATCAGGAGAACATCTGCTTCTCCTGCGGCACGTGCAGCATGTACGGCACGGCGAACACGATGGGCGTGTTTGCCGAGGCGATCGGCATCTGCCCGATCGACAGCACGACGATGCTCTACTGCTCATCCGCCAAGTACAAGCAGGCGCGCAGCGTGGGCGAGCAGATCGTCGCGCTGACGAAGTCCGGCGTTCGCTTCCGTGACATCGTGACCGAGGCGAGCATCCGCAACGGTCTGCGCCACACAGCGGCGACCGGCGGCTCCACGAACGCCCAGCTCCACATCTGCGCGCTGGCGCGCGTGATGGGCATGGATCTGAACATCGAGGCCTTCGACCAGATCCAGCGCAACGTCCCGTGCATCGCGAAGTTCAAGCCGTCTTCACAATACAACATATATGATTACTACAAGGCCGGCGGCGTCGGTGCGACGCTCAAGGCGATCGAATCCTACCTCGAGCTCGACGCGCGTCTCGCCTCCGGCGGCACGCTGGGCGAGTTTCTGCAGCGGTTCAGCCGCAGGGTCGATCCCGCCGTCATCCACACCGCGGACGACCCCCTCTATCCGGACGGCTGTTTTGCCGTGCTGCACGGAAACCTTGCACCCGACGGCTGCATCGTGAAAAAGAGCGGCGTCGTACCGGAGATGTTCCATCACCGCGGTCCGGCGGTCTGCTTTGACTCCGAGGACGAGCTGCGCCGCACGATGGCGGCCGGCGAGGTCAAGCCCGGCAGCGTGCTCGTCATCCGCTACGAGGGACCGAAGGGTGGCCCCGGCATGAAGGAAATGTCGATCCCCGCCGCGATGCTGGTGGGCATGGGGCTGCACACGAGCTGTGCCATGGTCACGGACGGGCGCTACTCCGGCGCGACGCGGGGCCCCTGCATCGGCCACGTCTCCCCGGAGGCGTGGGACGGCGGCCCGATCGCCGCGGTGCGCAACGGCGACATGATCGAGATCGACATCGACAAGCGCAGCATCCATCTTGAGGTCAGCGACGAGGAGATCGCGCGCCGGCTCAAGGAAGTGCGCCGCCCCGATCACCCCGCCAGGGGCGTGCTGGGCGCGTACCGCGCGATGGTCGAAGGCGTCGACCGCGGCTGCACCTGGATGTACCATTACGATGAAGCCTGATCCTTACCCGTGCGTTTCCGGCGTGCTCCGCCGGTGTGTATAAACCACAGCGCAGCATACCACAGAAGTTTAGGAAGGAGAGATTTGGTATGAGCAACGCAAAGCCCGCCAAAGAGATCGACGTCGAATCTTTGGACGCAGAACTCGCGGCGGCAAAAAAAATGGAGGAAAACAAGAATACGATCTTCGGCAAAGCCGCCGCAGTATTCGCATTCTGCATGTGTGTTTTCCAAGTCGCGACGGTTTTCCGTCAGCTGGACGTCATCCCGCAGCGCGGCGTCCACGTAGCCTTCGCATTCACGATCCTGTTCCTGAGCATGCCGCTCTATGAGCACGTGTTCAAGGACCGCTTCGCCGGGAATGCCACGTTCCGCGTCATCTGCCGCGCGATCGACATTCTCTGCATCATCGCACTGTGGGCCTCGATCTACATGTGCAACTACGAGTACAGCCACCTGTCCGACAACTTCGGCCGCGCGGGCAAGTGGGCCGCGATCGCGGGCTGCATCCTGCTGCTGCTCGTGCTCGAGGGCACGCGCCGCTGCCTCGGCTACATCATGCCGGTGCTGGCCATCCTGTTCGTGCTCTACGCGCGTCTGGGCGGGATGATCCCCGGCCGTCTCGGCCACAGAGGCTACACCTTTGAGCAGATCTTCAAGTACCTCGCCATCGACCTGGACGGTATCTTCGGCACCACCATTTCGGTCTCCGCGGGCGTCATCTTCATGTTCGTCATGTTCGGCGCCTTCCTGGAGGCCTCCGGCTGCTCCAAGTTCATCAACAACCTGGCGATCTCCGTCACCGGCAAGCTGCGCTGCGGCCCGGCTCTGTCCGCGGTCGTCGCCTCCGCGCTGATGGGCTGCATCAACGGCTCCGCCGTTGCGAACGTCGTCGGCACCGGCACGTTCACCATCCCCCTGATGAAGTCCCGCGGCTACAAGTCCGACTTTGCGGCCGGCGTTGAATCCGTGGCCTCCACGGGCGGCCAGATCCTGCCCCCCGTCATGGGCTCCGGCGCGTTCCTGATGGTCGTGTTCACGAACGAGCCGTACACCGCCATCGTCAAGGCGGCCGTCATCCCCGCCATCCTCTACTTCCTCGGCGCCGGCATCGCGGTGTTCGCGCAGGGCGAGGTCGGCGACGTTGAGCTGCTCCCGGAGGATCAGATCCCCAAGAGCCGCGACGTGCTGAAGGACGGCTGGCTCTATCTCGTCATCATCGGCGTGCTGGTCTGGGCGCTGCTCATCGCGCAGTACTCCCCGGCGCTCTCCGGCCTGATCGGCTGCGTTTCCGTGCCGCTGGTCATGCTGCTTGACAAGAAAAAGCGTTTCACCGTGAAGCAGATCCCCAAGACCTTCGTCAAGACGGGCTACAGCGCGCTGTCCATCGTTTCCGGCTGCGCCTGCGCGGGCATCGTCGTCGCGATGGTCTCCCGCACCGGCCTCGGCGTCGTCTTCGGCGACGCGATGATCGGCGCTGCGGGCGGCAACCTGTTCCTGTCCCTGCTGTTCACGGCCATCGCCTGCATCATCCTCGGCATGGGTCTGCCGACCACCTCTGCCTACGTTATCGGCGCGTCCATCCTCGCTCCGGCGCTGGCGAAGCTCGGCCTCACCCCCCTCACCGCGCACCTGTTCGTCTTCTACTTCGCCTGCCTGTCCGCCATCACCCCGCCTGTTGCCCTGGCTGCTTATGCCGGCGCCGGCATCGCCAAGTGCGACCCGATGACTACGGCTGTCCAGGCGTGCAAGATCGGCTTTGCCGGCTTCATCGTCCCGTTCGTGTTCTGCTATAACAGCGCGATGATGCTCAACGGCACGCTGCCCGCGATCCTCATGGTCGTCGGCACGGCGCTGGTCGGCTGCATCGGCATGTCCTGCGGCATGCAGGGCTGGTACTTCAGCGGCCAGCGGAAGATCTCCGCGATCATCCGCATCCTCGTCATCGCGGCCGGTCTGTGCATGATGATCCCGAGCAACCTGCTCAGCGTCGTCGGTCTGGTCGTCCTCGTGGCGCTGGCCGTGCTTGAGCGCACCCGCACCGCGAAGCTCCAGGCTGCCTGATCGCACTTGCAACCCCGATAGTCCGAAAGATCGTCTTTCGTTCTATAAAAATCTTTAAAGGAGATGCACCAAATGAAAAGAATCGTAACCCTGTTCCTGACTCTTGCCATGGTCTTCGCTCTGGTCGCCTGCGGCAGCAAGCCCGCCGAGACCACCCCGGCCGAAACCACTCCGGCTGAGACCACCGCTCCGGCTGAGACCACCGCCCCCGCCGAGACCACCCCGGCCGCTGAGGATTACACCTACACCGGCCCGCGCATGACCATCGGCGGCGCCGACTCCACCGGCACCATGTACGCTGCGGCCGCGGCTGTCGCCACGACCTTCAGCAACAACATCAACGGCCTGTCCGTCGACGCGACCACGTCCTCCGGCTCCAACGAGAACGCTCTCAACGTCCATGAGAACGAGATCGAGCTGGGCATGTGCTCCGGCGACGCTGCGCTGAACGCCTGGAACGGCGCCGGCAAGTTCGAGGGCCAGGAAGGCTTCACCAACCTGCGTGCCATCGGTGCCGTGTATCCGTCCCTGTCCAACTGGGTCGCCCTTAAGTCCAGCGGCTACAAGTATCTGCACGACGCCAAGGACGCGCACGGCGTGTTCGGCATCGGCCCCGCCGCCTCCACCTCCGAGACCTCCGCTCTGCTTGGTCTGAAGGTCGCCGGCATCACCTCCGACAACGCGACGCTGCAGAACGTCACCCTCGGCGACGGCGCTGACAACGTGGCCAACGGCGTCATGACCGCCTCCACCGCCTTCGCTGGCGTGCCCGTCGGCGTGCACCTGAACGCCTCCGTCACCAAGGACTGCGTGTGGCTGGGCTTCGACGATGCCGAGCTCGACCAGATCTGCGCTGAGAACCCCGCCTACTACAAGGCCGTCATCCCCGCCGGCACCTACAACGGCCAGGATGAGGACGTCCCGACCTTCGGCGTGAAGTGCATGGTCATCGCCAACGAGGATCTCGACTACGACGTCGCCTATCAGATGGCGAAGACCTTCGTCGAGCAGGCTGACGAGATGATCAAGGGCAACGCGTTCTTCTACAACATGGCTGACCGCGGCTTCATCTGCAACGATCTGCCCATCCCCCTGCACCCCGGTGCTGAGGCTTACTACAAGGAGGCCGGCCTGCTGAAGTAATCCGGCAGTTCGATCCCTGCAAGTAAAAAAACGGTTCGCCGCGAGGAACTCCTCGCGGCGAACTTTTTTTATTCTTTTCTTCCGGCGCGGCGCTTTCGTCAGGAGATCGCTAGCTCCGAGACGGCGAACAGCACGGCGCGCCCCGCCAGCACGACCCGGTCGCCCTCCTGCCGGCAGTACAGCGTGCCGCCGCGCGGCGAGGCCTGCCGCGCCAGCAGGGACTGCTTTCCGAGCCGCGCCGTCCAGTACGGCACGATGTGGCAGTGGCCGGAGCCGCAGACGGGGTCCTCCGGCAGATCCATCTTTGGCCCGAAGGTGCGCGAGATGCAGTCGTACTCCGTGCCGGTGCCGGGCGCCGTGACCTGCATCAGCGCGCCCTTCAGGCGGCGCAGCTTCTCCTGATCGGGCTGCATGCCCAGCACGTCCTTCGGATCGTCAAACACGCAAAGAAGATCCCGCGCGCGCCACACCTCGCGCGGACGCGCGCCCAGCGCCTCCGCGATCTCGTCCGTGACCTCCAGACGCTTGAGCGTGTAGGCGGGAAAGTCCATCGCGTACAGGTCGCCGTCCCTGCGCACGGTCAGCGTGCCGCTGCGCGTCTCGAAGGCGAGCCGCTCCGCGCCCGGGTCGATCCCGTTCACGATGGCCCACGCAGCCGCCAGCGTCGCGTGGCCGCAGAGGTCGATCTCGCCCTTGGGCGTGAACCAGCGCAGGCTCCAGCCGTCGCCGCGGCGCAGGGCGAAGGCCGTCTCCGGCAGCGCGTTTTCAAGCGTGATGCGCTGCATCAGCCCGTCGTCCAGCTCCCGCTCCGGGAAGCAGACCGCGGCGGGATTGCCCTCGAACACGCGGTCGGCAAAGGCGTCTACGATGTATTGGCGCATATGCCTCTCTCCCTTCTTCTTATTCCGCCGTTCCGCCGTCGGCGGACGCGTCCGCCCCGCGGTAGAATTCGCTCATCACGTCGATGAAGCTGCGCGCGATCGGGCGCAGATAGCTGTTCTTGCGGTAGATCACGCACAGCGGATGCACCATGTCCGGCGTATTCAGGTCGAAGAACACCAGCTCCTCCCGGTTCGGCGCGGAGCGCACGCCCGTTTCGTTGAGGAAGCAGAAGCCGTAGTTCTGCGCCGTCAGGCTGATCGCCGTCGTCGTGTTCGTGCAGTGCGTGACGTTGCGCAGCGTGATCTGCCGCTGATCGAGGAAGTTCTGCACGCGCCCCGCGATTACGACCTTCGGCCGCATGAGGATCACGCGCTCGTTCTCCAGCAGGTGCAGGTCGATCGGCTCGCCGCGCTCCTGCATGCGCAGCAGCTCGGCCGTGACGGGGTTGTCGCGGTGGCCGGCGAGCAGGATGCGCTCGTAGAGCACCGTCTCCGTCGTGACGGTGTCGGGCGCGTCCGCGGCGGCGTTCATCACGGCGAAGTCGATCTCGCCGCGCTCGGCCAGCTGATACAGCTCGTTGGTGGGCAGCTCGAACAGGTCGATGCGCACCTGCGGGCAGCGTCGGGAATAGATGGGCAGGATGTCGGGCAGCAGCGTGTTGGCGCGCCAGTTGCTGAAGCCGAGCTTCAGCGTCTGCTCGCGGTCGGCGCCGAGGGAGGCGAAGTCCCCCAGCAGCTTCTGGCTGAGCTGCCGGCAGCTTTCCAGATACTTCACGTAGATCTCGCCCGCCTCCGTCACCCGGAGCGGCACGGTGCTGCGATCCAGCAGCTTGACGCCGAATTCCTCCTCCAGCCGCGTCACGTGCTGGCTGAGATAGGGCTGGGAAACGTAGAGCTTTCTGGCCGCCCGGGAGAAGCTCCCCTCGGAGGCAATGGTCAAAAAATACTCCGGATTCTTGTTGATCTGCATAGCCGGCCCTCCCTGCTGCGGATGATGCCTCATTATAGGCGCCGGATCGGCGAAAAGTCAAGAAATTATAGTAATTTTGTTATATCATCAGTAGCGTTTTGGACTTTGACAACGCCCGGATTCTCCGTTATGATACCGATAGTAAGCAAAGTATGCTTTCCGTGATTGATATAACAAAATTTCAACAGGAGGATATCCCCATGAAGCATTTTTCCGCAGCGTATCTGAACGACTATTGTCAGAAGGTCATGCTCGCGCGCGGCGTGGACGCGGAGTGCGCCAAGGCGGTCGCCGACGTTCTGGTGGACGCGGACCTCAGCGGCATGAGCACCCACGGCGTCAGCCGCCTTTCCATCTATCTTGAGCGCATGGAGAAGGGTCTCGTCGAGCGCAGCAACAAGGTCAAGGTCGAACAGGAGGGTCCCTCCTCGCTCGCGATCGACGCCGGCAACAGCTTCGGCGCCATGGTCACGAACTTCGCGATCGACCGCTGCATCGAGAAGGCGAAGGAGACCGGCTGCTGCTTCGCGACGGTCAAGAATTCCAACCACTTCGGCGCCGCCGCGTTCTACGCGAAGAAGGCCACCAGCCAGGGCATGATCGCCTTCATCTGCGCCAACCTGACCCCGAAGATCGCGCCGTTCGGCAGCTCCGAGCCCTACATGGGCACCGACCCCGTCTGCATCGCCGTTCCCTCTGCGGGCGAGCCCGTCATCCTCGATATGGCGCTGTCCACCGTGGCGCTGGGCAAGCTGATCCTTGCGCAGAAGCTGGGCAAGGAGATCCCGCTGGGCTGGGCGCTCGACAAGGACGGCAAGCCCACCACCGACCCCGCCGAGGGCCGCAAGGGTTCCCTGCTCCCCATCGGCGGCGCCAAGGGCAGCGGCATGGCGCTGATGGTCGAGGTCCTCTCCGGCATCCTCTCCGGCGCCGGCACGGCTCCCCACCTGCACGATCTCTATTCCTTCGAGGCGCCGCAGGGCGTGGGCCACTTCCTCGGCGTGATCGACGTGGCGCACTTCATCGACGTTGACGAGTTCCGCCGCGGCGTGTCCGCCATGTCCGCCGAGATCAAGGCGCTCAAGAAGGCGGACGGCTTTGACGAGATCCTGATGCCCGGCGAGCGCGAGCTGCGCTTCACCGCCGAGCGCGAGGTCAACGGCATCGACCTGCCGGACGAGGTCTACAACGAGCTGGTCGCCCTGGGCGCGCCGTACGGTCTCGTGCCGGAGGAGGTATAACGATGGCTAAAATCGTCGTAACGGAACAGATCGATCCCATCGGCATCGGCCTGCTCAAGGCCGCCGGACACACGGTCGTCGAGCTGGGGCTCGGCGGCGGCGTTGAGATCACCGCGGAGCAGGTCGGCGACGCCGACGCGCTGCTCGTGCGCATCACCGAGGTCACGCGCAGGCTCCTGACGGGCTGCCCCAACCTCAAGCTCGTGTCCAAGCACGGCGTCGGCGTCGACAACATCGACATGGACGCGGCGAAGGAAGCCGGCGTTGCCGTGACCATCGCCCCGGGCGCGAACAGCACCTCCGTCGCCGAGCACGCGTTCGCCATGCTGATCGCGCTGGCGAAAAACCTGCCGACGGTCTGCGGCAAGTACCGTGAGATCGGCTTCGCGGCCAAGAACTGCGCGCCCGGCATCGAGATCACCGGCAAGACGCTCGGCATCATCGGCTGCGGCCGCATCGGCAGCCGCATCGCGAAGATGGCGCACGGCGGCTTCGACATGCGCGTGCTGGCCTACGATCCCTACATCACCGAGGCGCCCGAGGGCGTCGAGCTGGTGAGCGACCGCGACCGCGTGTTCGCCGAGTCCGATTTCGTCACGCTCCACCCCGTGCTGAACGCGGAGACGCAGGGCAGCGTCGGCGCGCGTGAATTCGCGCTGATGAAGCAGGGCGCGCTGTTCATCAACTGCGGCCGCGGCCCGCTGATCGACGAGGAGGCGCTGATCGCCGCGCTGCAGAGCGGCCACATCGGCGGCGCCGGCCTCGACGTGACGGCGCAGGAGCCCTGCCCGCCCGAGAACCCCCTGTTCCACATGCCCAACGTACTGCTCACGCCGCACTACGCGCCCACGACCACGGAGGCGGCCATCGCCACTTCCCGCCTCGCCGCACAGAACGTGCTGGATTTCTTCACCGGCAAGCCCATCGAGGGCCGTCTGGTTTAATGATTTGATTAGGAGGATTATATCATGAGACTCGCTACCATCAAGCTCTCCGGCGCCGAGATCGCCGGCATCGTCACCGAAACCGGCATCCTGCCCATCAAGGCCGTCAACGCCGCCAAGGGCACCGCGTGGAAGGAATACATGTTCGACCTAATCGAGGCCGGGCAGATCAAGGGCCTCACCAACTGGTACAACGCCGGCGGCAAGGCCGAGTGCGAGACCATCCCCGGCGTCGTGCCGTTCGAGAAGGTCGTCTACGCACCGCTGTACCGCAACCCCAAGCGTATCTTCGGCATCGGCCTGAACTACGTCGACCACGCGGGCGACATCGGCGACGCCGCGCCGCAGGGCTTCCCCGGCAGCTTCTTCAAGATGGCCGACACGCTGATCGGCCCGAACGATGAGATCCAGATGCCCGCGATGAAGGAAGCGCTCAAGACGACCGCCGAGGCCGAGCTGGGCGTCATCCTCGCCAAGGACTGCCGCGACGTCAGCGAGGAGAACTGGCTCGACGTCGTCGCCGGCTACACCACCATCCTCGACATGACCGAGGAGTCCATCCTCAAGGGCAACGAGTTCCTCAAGGGCAACCCGCGCTACCTCACCATCGTCAAGAACTTCCCGACGTTCTTCTCCTTCGGCCCGCAGCTGGTCACCCCCGACGAGGTGCCCGACGTGCTCAAGCTCGAGGTCCAGAGCGTCCACAACGGCGAGATCTACGCCAAGAACGTCGTCGCCAACATGACGCACCGCCCCGCGCGCCTGGTGTCCCTGCACTCCAGCATTCAGGGCTGGTACGCCGGCGACGTGCTCTCCACCGGCACGCCCCGCGCCTTCGGCCTGGCTGACGGCGATCTGGCCGAGTGCCGCATCGTCGGCCCCGACGGCTTCTCCATGGAGCCGCTGGTCAACCCCGTCGTCGATCTCAAGAAGCACCCCGAAAAGGCGTAAAGGAGGCCGCAGATGGAGCTCGGCTTACAGGGCAAGAGCTGTCTGGTGCTTGCCTCCAGCAGCGGCCTCGGCAAGGGCATTGCCGAGGCGCTCGCCGAGGAGGGCGCCCGCGTGACGCTGTTCAGCAAGAGCGAGGACAAGCTGCGCGCCGCGCAGGCCGACATCGAGGCCAAGACCGGCAACCGGCCGAATTACTACGCCGGCAGCATCACCGACGCCGCTGACGTCGAGGCGGTCGTGCGTTCCGCGCGCGACTTCGGCGGCCCGATCTGGGCGCTGGTCAACAACTCCGGCGGACCCAAGCCCGGAACGTTCGACGCGTTTGACGACGCGGCCTGGCAGAGCGCGTACGAGCTGTGCCTGCTCAGCTACGTCCGCGCCATCCGCGCGGCGCTGCCCGACATGCGCGCGAACGGCGGCGGGCGCATCCTCAACTCCGCCTCGTCGTCGGTCAAGACGGCGCTGGACAACCTGCTGCTCTCGAACGTGTTCCGCGCGGGCGTGCTGGCCCTCTCCAAAACGCTCTCGCAGGAGCTGGGCAGGGACGGCATCCTCGTCAACGTCATCGCGCCGGGCCGCATCGGCACCGAGCGCATCGTCCAGCTCGACGCCGTGCGCGCCGAAAAGAGCGGCGTAACCGCCGAGGACGTGCAGAAGGCCGCCTTCGCGCAGATCCCGCTCGGGCGCTACGGGCGTCCCGACGAATACGGCAGCCTCGCCGCGTTCCTCTGCTCGCCGAAGAACTCCTACATCAGCGGGCAGACCGTCCTCGTCGACGGCGGCATGCTGAAGGCCTATTGAGCAAAAAAACGAGCCCCGCGCCAATCGGCGCGAGGCTCGTTTTTTCCATCGGCGCGTGTAATTCCGGCCGCCTTTTTTGATCGGCCAAAAGGCCGCAAAGCCGTATGGCAAAAGGCTTTGCGGCACTTCCGGAAAATTACGTCGGCCGATGGGTTTTTCAAATTCCCATGCGCCGGTGTAATTTTGCGGCGCGGGGAAAAAAAACAAGAAAGCCACTCCGATCGGAGTGGCTTTCTTGGCACGCCGTGAGGGATTCGAACCCCCGGCCTTCTGGTCCGTAGCCAGACGCTCTATCCAGCTGAGCTAACGGCGCATGCATCGCTGTCTCAACGACAGCTTTGATAATATAGCACACCGCTGCGCAAAATGCAAGAGGATTTTTGCAGTTTTTTGAAATTTCTTTTTCGGGGAACTTTTTTCTCCCCGCGCGCGTCCAAACGGATACCAACACCAAGGAGGTCACCGAAATGAAACGATTGCTGGCGCTGGCGCTCTGCCTCTGCTTCGTGCTCGGCGGATGCGCGCAGAACAACGAGACGCAGCACACGGAGAGCGGCGGCAGCGTCCTGCCCGCGCCGATCGAGGGGCCCTCGCCCGTCCACGCGCAGGCCGCGGCGGAGCCTTTCGAAAAGCTCGCGCTGGCGCTCGCCGCACTGCCGGAGCTGCCGGAGGAGCCGGACGAATCCGCCCTCTGGGATGCGGTCAACGCGCTGGACTACGACAAGCTGGGCGCGGCGGGCTACGACGAGGCATATCAGGCGCTGTGGGACGAATACAGCGCAAAGCAGTCCGCTTACTATGACGCGGTGCAGGCCCTGCGCGGCGACGGCGTGGACAGCGCGCTTTCGCCCGCGTTCGCGGCGTACACGACCCGCATGATGCAGCAGCTGACCGAGGACGGAGCGGAGAAAAACCTCGTGTTCTCCCCCGCCAACCTCTACCTTGCGCTGTGCATGCTCGCCGAGACGACGGACGGCGGCAGCCGCGCGCAGATCCTCGCGCTGCTGGGGCTGGAGAGCGTCGGGCAGGCGCGCGCCGCCGCAAACGCGCTCTGGCGCAACCTCTACAACAACAGCGCGGCGGGCAAAACGCTGCTTGCCAACTCGATCTGGCTCAACGAGCGCTTCGACTATCACGAGGACACCGTGGATACGCTGGCGAACGACTACTACGCCTCCACCTTCCGCGCGCCGATGGGCGATCCGGCGACCGACGCCGCCATCCACGAATGGATCAACGAGAACACGAACCATCTGCTTGAGGACGCGGCGAACGGCCTCAAGACCGACGTTAACACGCTGATGATGCTCGTCTCGACGCTCTATTTCAAGGGCACATGGAGCGAACAGTTCGACGCGTACTCCACCCGCGAGGACACGTTCACCGCCGCGGACGGCACGGAGCAGACGGTCGACTTCATGTGCCGGAGCATCAACGGCCCGTACCTCCGCGGGGATGATTTCACCGTCGCGTCCCTTCCCTTCCGCGACGGCACGGTCATGTGGTTCCTGCTGCCCGACGAGGGCGCGGACGTCCCGGCGGATCGGCTGGCGCAGGTCGTCAGCGGCATTGACGGCGGCATCGAGCAGAGCTACGGCGAGATCCGCTGGAGCGTGCCGAAGTTCGACGTGGACAGCGACCTCGACCTGATCCCGGCGCTGCAGGCGCTCGGCGTGGAGGACGTGTTCGTTGACAGCGCCGCCGACTTCTCCCCGCTGACCGACCTCGACGCCGTGGTGTCCGCCGTGAAGCACGCGGCGCGCGTCAAGGTGGACGAGGAGGGCTGCGAGGCCGCGGCGTTCACGGCCATCTCGGTGGAGTGCACCGCCGCGATGCCGGAGCAGCTGCCGGTCATCGAGATGGAGCTCGACCGTCCCTTCTCCTTCCTTATCACCGGCGCGTCCGGTCTGCCGCTGTTCCTCGGCACGGTGAACACGATGGCATGAAAATCCGGAGCCGCGTCTGCGACACAGCTCCGGCAGCAATAGCGGGGCGGGCCGCACGGCCCGTCCCGCGTTTTTCTTTTATTCCTCGATCGAGGCGACCGCCCGGTCGAACAGCTCCTCCACCGCGGCGTCCGGCGCCTTGGACAGCTTCGAGACGACCACGCCCGCGATCAGGCTGCACAGCGCGCCGGGGATGATCTCGTAGATCCCCGTTGCGGAGCAGAACACCAGCCAGAGGATATCGACCGCCGCGCCGGCCACGATGCCCGCGACCGCGCCCTCGAAGGTGAAGCGCTTCCAGAACAGGCTGAGCATGATGGCGGGGCCGAACGCCGCACCGAACACACCCCACGCGTTGGACACGAGGCTCATGATGGAGCCGGCGTCCGGATCGGACGCGACGGCCAGCGCCACGAGCGCGATGACCAGCACCACGGCGCGGCCCGCCCAGAGCATCTCCTTCTCGCCCGCCTTGCCCTTGCGGAGCACGGGCTTATAAACGTCGCTCGCGAAGGCGGAGGCGGCGGCGAGGAGCTGGCTGTCCGCCGTGCTCATGGAGGCGGCCAGCACCGCCGAGAGCAGGATGCCGGAGAGGATGCCGGGGAACAGCCTGCGCACCATCGTGATGAACACGAGGGAGCCGCTGTTGATCGCCTCGTCATAGCCGAGCATCAGCCGCCCGACGATGCCGACCAGCGTGGCGAACACGAGGATCAGGAACGTCCACGTGATGCCGATCTTCGCGGACTTTTTGAGCGACTTCTGCGACTCCAGCGACATGAAGCGGATGATGATATGCGGCATGCCGAAGTAGCCGATGCCCCAGCCGAGGCCGGAGGCGACGTCCTTCCAGCTGCCGATGCTCCAATAGCCGGCGGGCATTTCGGCGGCGGAGGCGCCGGTCAGCGTGGCGGCGGCGAAGATCGGCGCGATCAGCAGCGCGCCGAGCATCAGCATGCCCTGAAAGAAGTCCGTCCAGCACACGGCGGAAAAGCCGCCGAGGAAGGTGTAGCCGATGATGATGACCGCCGCGAGGTACATCGCGGTCGTTGCGTCCATGCCGATGACGGTGTTGAACAGCGTGCCGCAGGCCTTGATGGAGCTGGCGGCGTAGATCGTGTAGGCCACGAGGAAGATCACCGCGCAGATGATCTGCAGCGCCCGCGAGCGCGAGAGGAAGCGGTTGGTCAGGTACTGCGGGATGGTGATGGAGTCGTTCGCGGCGATGGAAAAGCTGCGCAGGCGCGGCGCCTCGACCAGCCAGCTGATCGTGTAGCCGATGAACAGGCCGATCGGGATCCACAGCTGCCCGACGCCCAGCGCGTAGACCGACGTCGGCAGGCCCATGAGCACCCACGCGCTCATGTCGGAGGCGCCGGCGGAGAACGCTGAGACCCACGGTCCCATTTTGCGGTTGCCGAGGAAATAGGTCTTCTCGCCGCCGTTGCGGTCACGAACGAAGAAGTATACGCCGATGCCCAGCATGCACACAAGATAGATCACGAAGATCAGGCTTTCCGAATTCAGCAAGGATCTCACCCCGTTTTTCGTTTGATGCGCACACTATAGCACAATTCAAACTAGACGTAAATACAGAATACCGTACAGAACGAAGTCTGTACGGTATTCTGTATTATTATCATTTTTCCGCTGTATTACGCCGTTTTTGACAAGACGATTTTCAGATCGTTTGACAAGTCAAAAAAATATTTTCACGCGCGGAAGCCGTTCAGGAACATCGGCATCATCCGGTCCGCGTAATTCGGCAGCGAGTATTCGCCGCCGCTGAGGCACCAGTCGTACATCAGCCCGCGCTCAAACATGGCGTAAGCGCGGCTCACCTCGCTGACGGTGAAGTCCTGCCGGATCTCGCCGCGCGCCTGCCCGTCGGAGACGATGCGGCGCAGGAGCTTGTAATACGTGCGGCTGCGGTCGAGCAGGTGCTTCTCGCCGTGCGTCACCAGCTGGGAGGAAAAAAGCCGGGAAAGCAGGTCGATGGACACCGTGTTCTCGATGGTCTCAAACAGAGAGCGATTGAGATACTGCAGCAGCGTCAGGCTGTCCTCCGGCAGATCCGGGCGCTGCATGATCTCCTCATACTGCTCGTCAAAGAGCACGGACAGCGAGGAGAGCAGCGCGTCCTTGCCGTCGAAATAGTGGTAGAACGAGCCCTTGGAGGTCTCGGACTCGAAGATGATGTCCTCCACCGTCGTGTTCTCGTAGCCCTGCTCGTAGAAGAGCTTCCACGCGGCGTTGACGATCCGCGCCTTCGTGTTGCGGGAGTTTTTCTTCGCCATGCCGTCTTCCCCTTTCCGCGGCGGCGGACGCCGCCCGTTACGTTCTGCCCGCAGTATAGCACACCTGCGGAAAAAGCGAAAGAAAAACTTGATATTGCGGCGCCGTTGCGGTACAATAAATTGTCAAGTTGTCCCCGCACACCATTTAAAAAAGGAAGGTATTTTCGTATGGCAAAGCTGGATCTCACCCAATACGGCATCACCGGCGCGACCGAGGTCATCCACAACCCGTCGTTCGATTTTCTCTATGAGGAAGAGACCAAGCCCGAGCTTACCGGCTACGACGTCGGCAAGGTCAGCGAGCTGGGCGCCGTCAACGTCATGACCGGCGTTTACACCGGCCGTTCCCCCAACGACAAGTTCATCGTCATGGACGAGAACTCCAAGGACACCGTGTGGTGGACCTCCCCGGAGTACAAGAATGACAACCACGTCGCCTCTCAGGAGACCTGGAAAGCCTGCAAGGATATCGCCATCAAGGAGCTGAGCAACAAGCGCCTGTTCGTCGTGGACGCGTTCTGCGGCACGAACGAGGATACCCGCATGGCCGTCCGCTTCATCATGGAGATCGCCTGGCAGGCGCACTT
>JAEEGL012264983.1_pt1 | contig 19070 bp, 23 predicted proteins | sample 9134231 | NCBI WGS metagenome assembly JAEEGL01 (sample SAMN16246548, study PRJNA631951) | gut metagenome | biome: gut microbiome; feature: rumen; material: fiber-attached | host: Bos | place: Iran: Karaj | collected 2018-10 | reverse complement strand
GTGCATGGTGAGTTTATCCGCGTATGCACAACATACTGTTGTCGTCAATCCTGATGGCACTCACTCCGTCTTTATAAACAACGGGAACAGTGCAACGAAAGATAACCCGAAGTGGAAAAAATGGTGGACTCGCAAATCTAAAAGCAAAAAGAAAGGTTCATCCGTTAACGACCAGCCTGCAAACTAAATTTCAATTAATCAGTCTGAACACAGATGACGATTACCCTTCATACCTGGAGCACAACGGACAAACCGGCGCTGATGGCGCTGTGCAATGCCGTGGACAGGACTTTCCTGTCGGACCGGATGCCGTATCCTTATACGGAGGCCGATGCGGACTGGTGGCTTGGGATGGTGGCGGAGAAAGACGGAAAGGAGGGCATCTGGCGGTCCATTTGGTCCGACGGCGAACTCGTCGGCAGCATCTCCGTCGAGCGGAAGGCCGAAGTTGACAAGGCCGTCGGTGAAATCGGCTATATGATACTGACGCCATTCTGGACGCAGGGGATCGGTACGGAGGCGGTAAGGCAGGTCTGCGGGATCGCATTCCGGGAACTGGCACTTGACAGGATTGTCGGCCAGGTGTTCCCGGAGCATGTGGCGTCCGGGCGTGTGCTGGAGAAAAATGGCTTCCGGCAGGAAGGAACAATTGCAGGAAAAGTGATTAAAAGCGGAATGGCGCGGGATGTGAAAATGTATCGCAAAGACCCGTCCGGGCCTGCATTTACGCATCACTATATCGAAGCGGGCAACGGATTTCCGCTGATACTGCTCCACGGAAACGGAGAGGATCTCAACTACTTTGAGCACCAGATGCAGCCCCTGGCGGCGCACTTCCGGGTGATCGCCCTGGATACGCGGGGGCACGGGAAGAGCCCTCGCGGCGAAGCTCCGTTCTGCATCCGGCAGTTTGCGGATGACCTGCTGGCGTTTATGGATAGGCGCGGTATTCAGAAAGCGCATCTGCTGGGTTTCTCCGATGGCGGGAACATCGCCATGGTGTTTGCGCTGGCCCATCCCGAACGAGTCGGGAAACTGATTCTCAACGGGGCCAACCTCGATGCGTCGGGCGTGAAACGCAGCGTTCAGATCCCGATCGAGATAGGCTACCGGATCGCTAAGCTTTTTGCGCGGAGAAGTCCCGAGGCCAGGAGGAATGCCGAGATGCTGGGACTGATGGTCAACGATCCCAATGTGCGGCCGGAAGAGTTGTCGCGTATCCAGGCTCCGACCCTGGTGATCGCAGGCACCAGGGATATGATCAAGGAGGCGCATACCCGCCTGATCGCCCGGTCTATCCCCGGCGCCCAGCTCGTCATCCTGGAAGGTGATCACTTCGTGGCCAATAGGCATCCCGGAGCGTTCAATGAAGCCGTGATACGCTTCTTGTCGCCGTCATCCGGGGAGATCAGTCTAGCGTGATGCTTTCGATTCTCAGTCGCAGGGTCCCGGAGGGGACCTGAGCCTCGGCGATCTCGCCGACCTTCTTGCCCATCAGGGCGGCTCCGATCGGGGATCTCAGCGAGATTTTGCCGGCCGCGATGTCCATTTCGTGGGGGCTGACGATTTGGAATTCCATGCGGGCATTTGTCGCGAGGTTCGTGAATACGACCCGGCTCAGGAGGGATACCTTGTCTTTGGGGAGGGCGTCGGTGTCTATCACGCGCGAGTGCTCCAGCACCTTTTGCAGGAAGCGGATCCGGCTGATGGTCTTCGCCTGGATCCGCCGGGCCTCACGGTATCCCGCATTGTCGCTCCGGTCTCCCTGGGCGCTGGCTTCCGCGAGGTCTTCCGTCACTTTGGGATAGACTTCGCCGATCAAATGCTTCAACTCAGCTGAGAGTTCGTCGTATCGTTGCTTTGACAGGTATTCCATGGCTCAAATTTACGCATTTTCCAGCGAAACATGCTGGTGCACCGGCCGAAAATCGCTACCTTCGGGAATCAAAAAAAGGAAAACGGTACCCATGGTCATCAACGGATATTGCAAGGACTGCCAGATCAGAAGGAATATCAACAAATACCCCGCGACGGCTTCGGCTGATCAGATCGCTGATTATCAACGCGGAGTGCGGGACATCATCGCCCATTGCGAGGGCCTTAGCGCCCCGCAGGTCTCGGAACAGATGAAGGCTTTGCGATGCAGGCACTTCGGGCCCTCCAGGGACTATACCGCGGTCAAGCAGCATTTCAACGGCCTCATGCTGAACCTGCTGCCGCACATGCAGCAGCAGGTGGCGGCCGCCGACGATGCCCTGCGGATGGCTGTGCAGTATTCGATGGTGGGCAATTTCATCGACTTCGGCGTCCTGGACGATGTGGATGAGCGTGAACTTTGTGCGAAGCTGGATGCGGCCAGGGACATCGCGATCGCTCCCGAAATGCTGGAAGCATTCCGGGAGGAGGTCGGGAAGGCGCGCCGGTTGGTGCTGTTCACGGATAACTGCGGGGAGATCGTGACGGACAAACTGCTCATCTCCGTGCTGCGGGACATCAACCCGCACCTTTCCGTGACGGTCATCGTGCGGGGCAGGCCCGTCGTCAACGATGCCACGCTGGAGGACGCTCGGCAGGTCGGCATAGATGAGGTGGCCCAACGCGTCATCGGCAACGGGGCCGGGATGCCCGGCAATGTCATCGGAGCCATCTCCTCCGAGGCGATGGAAGAAATCGGGAAGGCCGACGTGCTGGTGTCAAAGGGCCAGGGGAACTACGAGGGCCTCAGCGGCTGCGGCCTGAATATCTTCTACCTGTTCCTGTGCAAGTGCGATGCGTTCATGCAGCGCTTCCACGTGGCTCAGTTCACCGGCGTCATGACCCGGGAAGCCGCGGAATTTTGATAAGCGATAAATCTTGCGTAATTTCGTGGATATGGAAGATTTTTTGATATTCAATACCCTGGGCGACGGGAAATTCCCGGATGCCTATAAGGAAAACTATCACTGCCACATCCTTTGCCGAGGCGGCGAGATGCTCTTCGAGGCCATGGGGAAGCCTTTCAAGGCCGGTCCCGGAGACCTTGTCATCTGGCAGATGACGACGCTCATCTCGAACGTCCGTTATTCGGCCGGTTTCGACGCTGATTTCCTCCTGATATCCAATCCCTTCCTGAATCTCTACAATCCCGAGCAGGTCTGGGCGACCAAGGGTTATGTGTATATCAAGACCCATCCGGTCTTCCATCTGGAGGCCGACGAATGGGAGATCATCGATGCGGATTTCGTCCAGTTCTGGCGCAGGATCCACTCTGGCCGTGTCATCTTCCACGACGAACTGGTGGGCAGGGTCTTCCAGCTCCTCCTCCTGGATATGTGGGACATTTATTCCCGCGAGATGGAAAAGGCGGATACCGATGAAAAAACGGCCCGCCTCTTTATGCGGTTCCTCACGCTGGCCCAGCGGAATTGCCGGGAGCAGCGCGAGGTGGCGTGGTATGCGGGCGAGCTCTGCGTGACGCCGAAGTACCTGTCGGCCATCTGCCAGAAGATCACCGGCAAGAGCGCCCTGCACTGGATAGAGTATTATGCCGTCCATGAGATCCTGCTGCTTTTGAATGATCCGGCCCTGACCCTCACGGAGGTCACGGACCGGATGCATTTCCCGGCTCCGCCGATGCTCACGCGCTATCTGAAGCGTACCATCGGCAAAACGCCGTCAGAGTACCGGAAGGGGCAGGGAGGTGAAGACTGACATATGGAAGTGAGTATTATCTGGACTCCCTTGCCGTCCTTTTCGATATGCCAGCTTTTCCCTTCGCGCATCATCCTCTGAATTCCAACTCCAGAACTAGGCCCACTCGAAGTTCTCCTTCCCGGCGCCGAGCTCGAAGTGGTACTTGACGATGCCGAGGTCCATCTTGCTGTAGCCGACCATCGAGAAGAGAGGCTTGGCCGCTACCTTGGGTACCTTGCTGTAATCCCGGAATCCCAGATACTCCAGATAGAACTTCTGCTGGTTGACGGCGGTCGGCGCCAGGACGGCCGCCTCGGCGCCCTTGTTGAACCATTTCGGGGTGGCGTCGCTGGCGTTGCTGATCTCCGTGATGTCTTTCACCTTGTGGGTCTTCCCCTGTGTCTCGCCGTAGCCCAGGGCGATGTAGCAGCCGATCTTCTCCCCTTCAGCCAGTTCATAGGTCCCGGGAATCTTGCTGTAGCTGAGCCCGGCCCAGCAGGAATTCAGCCCAAGCGTCTGGGCCAGCAGGACCAGCTGCTCGCCGTAGTATCCGATCTTCTCGTCCAGGTCCTCTCCCTTCTTGCCGGCCATCACGAGGTAGTTCTTCACGCCGGAGAAGGAGCCGTAGGCCATCAGGCCGCTGAAGGCCTTGGGTTCGCCGGTCACGAGCTGGATGTGCAGCCCGGCGTCGGCATTGATCTCGCGGATCCTGTCCCGCAGGGTCGTTAGGAGATCCTCCGGGATGGGCGCGTCCTTGTATCTCCGCACGGAGTGCCGTGCCTGCATCGCTTCAAGCAGTGTCATATCGGTCGTCCGAAGATCAAGGGGGAACTATTTCTTCATCAGGGGCAGTCCTTCATGCCAGGCCGTCCCGATCTTCTCGCCGATGGCGTAATAATCGTTCCGCATCTGGTCGAAGGCGAAGGCGTTCAGCTTGCCGGCATCGATCTTTCCCTTCTCGTCGAGGACCTTCTCGTCGGCCAGGACATTGACGATCTCGCCCAGGACGCGGAGTCCGTAAGGCTGGTCCTGGAATTCCACGACCTTGCACTCGAGCGTGACGGGGTACTCTGTGACTACCGGGGCGTCGACGTTCTCGCTCCCGACGGCATGCAGGCCGCTCACGGCGAACTTGTCCGGATATTTGTTGCCGCTGGCGGTGCCCAGGTAATCGGACTCCTTGAGGGTGTCCGTCCCGGGGATGGACAGGGTGAAAGCCATGTGATCGCGCAGGTTCTTCACCGTCTTGTGGGAGGCTTCGAGGTTCAGGGCCACCATCTTGGTGTCGACAATTCCGCCCCAGGCCATCATCATCACGTCCACGCTGTTGTCTTCGTTGTACGTACTGATCATATAGGTCGGCATCGGGAAAAGATAAGGTTTTGCTCCTAAGGATTTCATGGTATACAGTATTTCTATTGATTATCAGCAGTACAAATTTAACGATAATCCCGGACTCGACCAACAGAAAGGCTCAGCGGTCGATGAGAGGTTTGAGTTCAGACTCGAAGATATCCTTCGCGACGATCCTGTAATGGGGATGGTAGGCGGCTCCGAAAGCCGGGCTGTGGTGCATGATGAGGTCGCCTGCCTTCACGAGGGAGTCGAGCCGCCGGAGATCCTGCGCGGCGTCGGGAATGTCACTGAAATCCCGGCGGAGGATTCCGGCGATGCCGTTCCACTTGGAAATCCACGCTTCCGGGCTGGCTTTGCGTCCCTCGTTCGCGCTGCGGACGAAGGCGTCCAGGAGGGTCTCCTCGCTCACGAGGCCGTTCAGCACTACGGCGAGATCGACGCGCACGTAGTTGCCCTCATCACCCACGGGATAGTACATCCGCTCCGGCGCCTCGTAACGCAGGCTGTCCAGGTCTTCGCGGAACGATGCCAACTCGGTCCTCAGGTAGTTCCGGGCATAATCGGGATCGGGGATGAGGTGCTCCGGCCCCAGATTGTCCTGGCAGAAGTTCTTGTAGATGTCCTGTACACGGGTTCCCGGGAATTCCTGAAGCTGCCGTGAAATGGCTTTCTCGGTTGCCGAAGGTTGGCAGCCGAGCAGCAGGAGCAGGGGGAGAAGGAATGGCAGGATGCGTCTCATCGGCTTGTCATTTGGGTTGCTGGGATTCTTCATCGAGGGTGCGGACAACGCGCGCAGGGGCGCCTACCGCCAGGCTGCGGGCCGGTATGTCCTGCGTCACGACGGCGCCGGCTCCGATCACGGCGCCTTCTCCGATGGTGACTCCGGGAAGGATGGTCACGTTGCCGCCGATCCAGACGTCGTCGCAGATGGTCACGGGCTTGGCCCATGCATAATACTCCCGTCTTTCCTTTGCCGACAAAGGATGGCTGACGGTTGTGATGAGCGTATGCGGCCCGATCATCACGTGGTCTCCGATCCGGACCTCACGGATGTCGAGGATGGTGAGGTTGTGGTTGCCGGTGAAGTCGCTGCCGATATGGATGTTCTTCCCGCAGTCGCAGTTGAAGGTCTTGGCGATCCAGACCCGCTCCCCGACGGATCCCAACATCCGCTGAAGCTGCTCATACTGGGCCGCATAGTCGGTCCCGTCGATGGCGTTGAAGCGTTCGCATTCCCGGATGGCCGCCGTCTTCCGGGCGACCATCTCCGGATCACTGAAGCGGTAGGGGAGCCCCGCATTGCATTTCTCTTGTTCTGTCATGTCGGTGAATGCTGAATGGAAGTGCACGCACTTCGCGAGTCAAATTTAAATAATTGTTCACAGCAATCCAACGCTGCCGGATGCACGAACCGGGTTTTTAACTACCTTTGTTCCCGTTCATTGATCATTGATTCTGTTATGCAGTTTGTTATCAAAGCCTATGACGGTGAAGGCATGCTGGAGAAGAGGATGGCGGTCCGTCCACGCCACCTGGAAGGTATGGCCCGGCTGGGCAGCCATGTCATCTGCGCCGGCGGATTGCTGGATGAGTCCGGCAAGATGAAAGGATCCGTGCTCGTCATGGATTTCGACGACCGGAGCGGGCTGGATGCCTACCTGGCGGAGGAACCATACGCCCAGGAGCATGTGTGGGAGAAGATCGAAGTCGAGCGGGTGAATGTAGTCATTCCGAAGCGATAGCCATCTCCGACTTTACCTTTATCGTACACTCTTGTACTGCTCGTCGGACACGGGCTCCAGCCACTCGTTCGTCGAGCCGGGCTGCACGTCCTTGTGCAGGGCGAGGTGCTGCATCCAGCTGTCGGCGGCTGCACCGTGCCAGTGCTTGACGCCTTCGGGGATTTCGATGATAGTTCCGGGGGTGAGCGGCACGGCCGGCTTGCCCCACTCCTGGTACCAGCCGCGACCGCTCACGCAGATAAGCACCTGGACGGCGCCGTGGTGGATGTGCCAGTTGTTGCGGCAGCCGGGCTCGAAGGTGACGTTAGCGTAGCCGCCCGGCAGGGGGTTGAGGTAGCTCTGTCCGGTGAAATACCGGGCGTAGGCGTCGTTGGGCTCGCCCTTGGGCCAGGTCGCGCCGCCGACCGGGTTGAACATGGTCACTTTCCTGCCGGTGAGGCCGTATTTCTCACGCAGGGCCGCGGCTTCCTCCATCATCGGAGAACTGTGATACCTGTTGAGCGCGTCCTGGTCGGCCCACTCGTCGATCAGGAGAAGGCCCTCCGGGTCGTCGGCCGGGAAGAAATAATCGTAGCGGAGGCAGCCTTCGACGGCCCGGATGCGGGCGGCGATCCCGCTATCTTCCATTTCCTTGACATATTTCCGTGCGCCACCGTTCTCTCCGGTGTAGCGGATATTGATGGTGAGCTGGGCAAATGAAGGGATGGTCATGAGAAGCATCGCAATGAGGGTTGATAATTTGGTTTGATTCATATTCGTGGGATTGTATCAGGTTGTGGGCTATAACCTTTTCCCTGCCATGTGCCGTTCGTATTCTTCGCAGAGGCGCCGCTTTGCGACCTTGCTCTGCTCCTGCCACGGCCGGAGCATGTCGAAAGCATGGGTGTCCCCGTGGTATACGTCCACCTTGGCGTCTACGCCTGCGTCCTGGAGGTGCTTCACATAGGCGAGCGTCTCGCTGTAGAAAGGCTCCCCGTCCGCGACAAAGGTATAGCAGGGGGGAAGGTTCGAATAATCCGTCTCCTGGGCAGGGGAGGCGTACTTGCTGACTTCTTCCGTTCCGTACGCTCCGCCCAGGTAGTGCTTCCAGCCCCAGTGGTTGCGTCTTGTGTTCCAGACATGTCCATGGTTGTCGGAAGAGGACTCCGTGTCCTCGCTGTCCAGCATCGGATAGAGTGGCAGTTGCAGGGCGATGGGGATCTCTCCCTTGTCCCTGGCATACAGGCAGATGGCCGCCGTGAGGCCGCCCCCTGCGCTCTCGCCTCCGACGACGATCCTGTCCCGGTCGATGCCCAGCTCGTCGGCATGGTCATACATCCACCTGAGCGCGGTGTAGCAGTCCTCCAGCGCTGCCGGATAGGGCGCCCTGCAGGCCAGGCGGTAGTTGGGGCACACGACGACGGCGCCATACTCCTCGGCCAGCATCTTCCTACAGGACATGTCGACCATATAGGCGCCGCCCAGCATGTATCCGCCGCCGTGGATCCAGAGGATCCCGGGGACGGTGCCGCCGGATTCCTTGGGCTGCAGGACCCGCATGCGCATCATGCCGGCCTCCGTGCTGATGCGGACGACCCGGGATGAGAGGGACCGGCCCGCACAGGGACAGGCCAGCAGCCAGAGGGTAAGGAGTATGAAAGAGAGTCTGTTCATCAGTCTTTCCGGAAGCGGAGCCCCGGACGGTGCGGATTAGCGTCCGGCGAGTACCTCCCCGGCGCGGGCCAGGACCTTGTCGGCATCCTGCAGCAGGTCATACAGGCCGTCCTGCGAGAGGACGCCCCGTTTGAGACAGGCGGGCAGCAGCCCGGCCTCGTCCGCCTCATAATCCTCTTTCCATTCTCCGGAGTCCATGTAATCTTTGAGCATCTCGAGGTCGCACCTGGCATCCTCATACGCGCCGACGGCTTTGTCCAGCCCATCCAGCACGCGGGAGAGCTTGTCGAAACGGTCCTCCATCATGGAGACCCTGTCAATCCTTGCTTGTTTGTCCATGTCAATTGGTTTAGTTGTAGGTGTTTTTGTATTCAAATGTACAAAAAACTTGCATTATATGTACATCTGAGGGTCATATACTTCGTACCATGGGAAAAGACGGATCCGATATCCAGGAACGGAAAGGCGTGAGCTGTACAAGCGACGGCAAGCCCATCGTCACCAAGGTGGAGCGCTGGGAATAGCGAAATGATCAGAGTCCGAGCTGTGCTAGGAAGTGGCCCAGGATGGACGGCTTGCAGAGCAGCGGAAATACCAGACCATAGACGGCGCCCCAGAAATGGGCGGTGTGGCCGATGTTGTCCATGTTCTTCCTGGCCATGTACCAGCAGTAGAGCAGGTACAGCGGCGCAAAGATATAGCCCGGAACGGGGATGGGTACCATGAAGATGTAGATGCCCATCTTCGGCTCGAAGAGGATTGAGGTGAAAAGGATCGCCGAGACGGCACCGGAGGCTCCGACCGCGTTGTAATTGTAATCGTCCTTGTATTTCAGCAGATCGCCGATGGTCGATACCGCGATGGCGCTTACATACAGGACGGCGAAAAGGATGCCTCCCGCCGTCGTGTCGAACGCCGCCCCGAAATACTGCTCCACGACGGGCCCGAAGAAATACAGCGTGAGCATGTTGAAGATGAGATGGCCCCAGCCGCTGTGGACAAGGCCATAGGAAAGCATCCGGTGCCACTGCTTTCTGTGCCATACCTGGTAGGCGTTGAACACCCACGCGTTGATGTCCAGCCTCCCGGTAAAGCACAGGATGCTTACCCCTGCGGTAATCAGGATGATGATCAGTGTTATCATACGCTGCAAATTTACAATAATTCCGCGGTTCTGCCGATCTGCTTTGAGCATAAGGAACTGCAGCGCTTCTTCGGATACCCTCAACAAGATCGAGTCGAACCAGTGCCGAAAAGTGACATTTTCGGCTTTTTTTGTGTCCCGTCCGGACGGATGGAAGGAAGTACCTTTGCCATCGGAAATCAAATGAAACCGAAATATGCAAAGTGTTTATTCAGAATTCAAGAAAACCGTTTCGACTTCGCCGGACGATTGGGCCGTGAAAGACGACTTCCGGACGCTCACTTATGCGGAGCTTGATGCGCTTGCCGATACGATCGCCGCCCGTTTTCCTGTCGCAGATCCCGCTTGCGTCGGGATTGTCATGTCACAGAGGCGAAGGCGCCGGCAAGAAGATCGTGCGCTACCTTATCGGATGCGCCCTGGAGCGGATTATCACGAAGATCTACTTGGAAACGTCGCCCTGCGGACGGGCCTTGTATGAGGCTGCCGGATTCAGCGAGATGCGGGACATGATGCTTCTGACTTATGGAAAATAAACGCTAAATTTGTAAACTATGAGCCACAGAAGTATGATTGTAGACGGCCGTGAATGCTTCGTCAGTGACGCCGTTCATCCCCGATATATCCTTGTCCAGACGCTTGGCAGGCATGAGCGCGGTATTTTTGACAGTACCGTGGAGTTGATCTCCGGGACGACCGGAGTCCCTTTCGTCCTGGCTGCTTTCCAGGTGTTCGACTGGGACCTGGACCTCACACCCTGGCACGACGATGCCATCAACCGGAAACCGGAAGTGGGCACCCGGACCGGCGAGACGCTCCGCTATGTGGCGGACTCGCTCCTGCCTGCACTTGAAGCTGAATACGGGAATCTTCCCGTCATCCTGGGCGGCTACTCCCTGGGAGGACTCTTCGCCCTCTGGTCATCCATGCAAACGGATCGCTTTGCCGCCATCGCAGCGGCATCGCCTTCGCTCTGGATCCGGGACTGGCTGGACTTTGCCGGGACGCATCCGGTAAAGACCGCAAAGGTGTACCTGAGCCTGGGCGATCAGGAAGAGCATGTGAAGAACCGCGCGATTGCCCGGGTGGGAGACAGCGTACGCGGCGAATATGAACTGCTGAAAGCACAACTCGGGGAGGAGAATTGCACCTTGGCCTGGAATCCCGGAAACCATTTCCAGGACGGTGACAAACGGCTTGCCGCTGCTTTCTCATGGTGTATCAAAGCGTTGGAGGGCAAGTGAAAGATATCTATACATTCAAGTTCTGGAAACACAAGTACGGGCTTCAACCTGGCTTTTGAGAAGGAATTCCTCTCACCTTCTTCAATGATCCGCATTTCCTGGACCGTTTTTCCTTCCTTTCGCCCGAGAGGCCGTCTCCTTTCCTGGTGATGGAACAGGCTCTCTTTGACCGGATCCACCTGCTGTACCGCGAAATGCAGAAAGAAATCGGCCAAGAAACCCTGAGATGATCCACCTCAAGTCATGGAACCCGTGGCACGGATGCAGAAAGTACAGTAATAATTGCTCAGTGATTCCTTGACCTTTGTGTCGAAGTGCTATTCCGCGAACGCCTTCAGCGCCTGCTCGTCCAGCCGCTGGACCGTCCAGTCGGACATGGGCACGGCACCGATGGAACGGTAGATCCTCAAAGAGGGTTCATTCCAATCCAGGCAGATCCACTCCATGCGGCCGCAGTTCCTCGCCACGGCGAGTTTCGCCACGTATTTCAGGAGGGCCTTCCCGTAGCCGAGGCCACGTTTCTCGGGGATGACAAAGAGGTCTTCCAGATACATTCCTTTCCGACCGACGAAGGTAGAGAAATTATGGAAGAAGAGGGCGAAGCCCACGACCGCCCCGTCTTCCTCGGCCAGGACGACCTCGGCGGACCGCTCCTCGAAAAGGGACCGGCGGAGGGTGGCTTCGTCCGCGACGACATCGTTTTCGCATCGCTCATAGACGGCGAGCTGTTTGATCAGGTCGAGGATGACGCCGGCCTCATCGGGACGGGCCGGACGGATGGTGAATGCTTTCATCGGCTGTTTGCGTATTGGACATCATAACCGGCGTTGGAGAGCAGCCGCAGCGCCTCCTCGAACCGGTCGGTTAGGGTGAGGATATAGTCTGTGTTGAAGGTGGAAACCACGAAGATGCCGATCCCGTTCTCTGCAAGGATGGCGGAGATATTTGCAAGTATCCCGATCAGGGAGAAGTCCAGCACGCCCTCGATCCGGAAGGCCTTCCAACCGTCACTTCGTTCGAGAAGCTCGGAGGGAACGAGCCGGGTAGGGCAGACCAGGGATTTCTCCTCATCGGTCGATCCGGTGAAGACAAAAGGTTCACTGATGTCAATCTGAGCGTAATCCTTCAACTTGCAGATGGAAAACTCCTCGTTGATAACCTTGATCGTCATGCTATAAATATTTTTCTGGCTCCAGTTGCCCGTGTTCGTCGAAGACTTCATGCCCGCGCTTGGGATCGAACGGCCACAAATCTACGCATTTTCTGTGGACCTGCACAAAGAATGAAAAACTTTTGCAGATGAAGCAGTGTCTGTAGTGATTTGTCTCAGAATTAGGACCTTCGTGGCACCGGATCCTGATAAGTAATGATTTGTTGGTATAGTCCTGGTACGTTTTCCGAATTCATGATAATTCTTTCGGAACAATTGATAACAAGCCTTCCGGAGAATCTGTCGACCTTTGCATCAGTTAATTGGTTACGACTATGGCAAAGACACTTATCGCATTCTACTCCCGCCGCGGAGAAAACTGGGTGGACGGCGGCGTCCGCTTCCTCCCCAAAGGAAATAATGAGGTCATCGTAGAGAAAATCAAGGCTCAGCTTCCGGAGGCCGATGTTTTCCGGATCGAAACCGTGAAGAAGTACTCCGACGACTATATGGTCTGCATCGAGGAAGCCAAGCAGGAACTCCGCGCCAAGGCCCGTCCGGAGCTTACCGCCAAGGTGGAGAATATGGACCAGTATGACACTCTGTCCCAGAAAAACATCGCATGTATGGAGGCTCGGGTTCTCGAACTTTGCCATCAGGTCTGGGTACTCCGTCTTCTTGACAGCCGTGATCTTTACCTTGTTCATCATTTCACGGGATAACGGATAACGGTCCTGGGCTTGTCTGCGGCAGTCTTCCTCGGATCGGAGAGGTAGATCTCGTGGTGCATCCTCTTGTCGTCGATAGCGATGGATAGGCCCTCCTGGTCCACCAGCGCCTTCATCTTACCGATGGTCACGGGCTCCATGTCGTAGGATCCGACGTGCATGCACTGCACGCACTTGCCCTCCTCGTAATGGAAGAATTCCGCCTTGGAGAAGTCCTTCTTCTTTTTTCTGGCCGCTGTCTCCACGGCCCAGTCGAAGTCCTCCTTCGTTACGAAGTCCGGGAGGCGGATCATGGAGATGAAATGAAAGTCCTCCTTCCGGGCATAATCCACCTCGCCGGTCTCGGACCACCAGAGTCCTTCGAGAGGAGAGACGACGAAATCGAAATACCCCTCAATCCGGTGCGGGAACCGGGGCCGGATGTCTCATGCTTATGATGTGAGCAAGAGCGCGTAGAACAAGAGAAAATATCCAAAAACAATCATATAAGACACAAATGAAACAGCAGAACAATGATTGTTCTACTAACTGATTGACAATCATTTTGTTTAGCCCCTAAATAGTATTCATTAATTATATTTTTGAATATTATCATTCTTGAATGTGTGAAGAAAATATCTATATTTGAGAATCAGACTGGAATGATAATATACACTAAATTACACGACTAATACAGAATATGAAACGGTTTTTCTTTGCTTTGGCTCTTTTACTTGGAATTGGCGTTGCGTTCTCAGCTTGTCAGAAAGCCCCATTCCTTACTATGACTGGGGTCTCAAGTGTCGAGGTCAGTGCGGATGGTGGTAGTAGCAGTATCACATTTTCAACCAACCGAGATTGGACTGTAAGTTGTTCAGAGAACTGGATTCACGTCGGTCCGTCTTCTGGAACAGCTGCTGATGGTGTATCGATTACCGCCATTGTTCGTTGTGATGCCAATACAACATACGATGCTCGCAGTGCCGCGGTGACGATAAAAGCTGAGGGCTTGACTCAGACCTTTATAGTGAATCAACCGGCAAACTTAGGCATAATCGTTCCGACAAAGTCCTATAATCTCGCATCTGATGCCCGATCTATCGAAGTGGAGGTTCAGGCCAATGTCCAGTACATGGTATCCATCTCTGATAAATGGATCAAGCAGACCGAGACCAAGGGATTGACTACAAACAAACTGACCTTCAACATCGAAGAGAACGACTCTTATGATGCTCGAAGTGCCACGATTACTATCAAGCCGCAGAACACAACGGTTCAGGAACAAGTTATTACCGTGAAGCAGGCTCAGAAGGACGCGCTAATTATCAAAGATACCAGCTTCGACATGCCGTATGGTGGGGGCGAGATCGAGTTCAAGGTAGAGGCTAATGTCTCCTTTGATATAACCCCTAGCGTTGGTTGGATCCATATCGTTAGTACCAAAGCAATGGCCACCTCATCAGTACGCCTATCAGTCGACGAAAATGAGACATTTGCCAATCGAGAAGGAAAAGTCGAGATCAAACAAAAAAATGGTACCCTCTCTCATACTGTGACCATCAAACAAGCAGGACGTATTGCTGTCACCTCTGTTGAGCTTAGTAAAACTAGACTTAACCTCAAAGAAGGCGATACAGAAACCCTTGTTGCCACAGTCAGGCCAGATAATGCAACAGATAATACTATTACGTGGTTCAGTTCTGACACGAACGTTGCAGAGGTGGATATTAATGGTAAAGTCTCTGCGATCAAAGAGGGAATCGCAACTATCTCTGTAAGAGCAGGAAACTTGGAGGCGTCATGCAACGTTGAGGTCTATAGCGAAACAAAGGCTCTTGTATTCGAAGTCAAAGCAACTATATCAAATGGATATGAGGTATATCTTCCTATATCAACGGGCATCAGTGACTCAGATGATCAGTTTAATCATTACTCAATTCGTGGAATTATTGATTGGGGGGATGGAGATTTCGAGCATTTTGATGGAGAGAAGATTCCGTATTTGACGCATTTATACGAATCGTCAAATAAGCATTATATTATCAAAGTTTACTCAAGAGGGATTACTATATGCTCGAATCGTATTGACACATCAAAAAGGAATTCGATAGTGAGAATTATTCAGTGGGGTGATCCTGGAATTCGTATTATGTCTTCTGCATTTACAGATCATAATAGCTTAGAGTCAATACCCGCCGATGTGCTGGGAGCTTTTTCTGGGTTGAAATCGCTCGAAGCAGCATTTAGGAATTGTGTTAACTTAAAAGAGATCGATAAGGACGTTTTCAAATACTGTGAAAATGTGGTTCAAATGGCCGATATCTTTTCAGGTTGTAGCAACTTGGAGACGCTTCCGGATGGACTATTTTCACATTGTAGCTCCGTGCCAAGTTTTGCTCGAGCGTTTCAAGGCTGTACGCAACTACAACATATTCCTTCAAATTTATTTAATTCATGCACAAACGTTCTTTCTTATGCGAACGCCTTTTCTGGCTGTTCTTCATTAACTAACGTTCCCGCCATATTGTTTTCTTCATCGAGTAAAGCAGAAGATTTTAGTTCTGTGTTTGCTAATTGTTCTAAGCTAACTAGTCTTCCGGAGGCTCTTTTCTATGGGTGCGTATCTGCAAAAACGTTCGCCGGAGCTTTCTACAAAACTGGTATCAAGGACCTTCCCGCGGATTTATTTTCATATTGTCCGAATGTGGAATCATTCGCAAGAACCTTTGAAATGTGCAAGTTAACCTCTTTACCTGAAACATTGTTTTTAAAAAACACAAAAGTAAAAAGCTTCGAAAGCGTTTTTAATTGGGCTGGAGAGAATATGAACGTTCCAGAATCTTTATTTAGTGCATGTGCTGAGGTTGAATCATTTAGACAGGCGTTTTATTACAGCTCAGTAAAAAGTATTCCGACATGTTTGTTTGATAATAATCGTCGGGTGCTTAATTTTTCATCGACCTTTTCTGGATGTGTTCATCCAAAAGAGGAAACTCCATATACTATAATTAATGGGGAGAAATACCATTTATACGAAAGGGTTAAGTGTCCCGACGAGTTCGTAACACCAACAATTTATAGTTACTGCTTCGGGACTAATACGTCCAGTTCTTGGACAGACTACGAAACTATTCCATACGAATGGGGGCGTTAGTCTTGACTTCTTTCCAATATTGTTATACTTAGGTTTTGCTAATAACCATGTCACTTATCAATTAACGGATATATACGATGATCATTTAACGATGTTCAAGAATAATCATATCTTACTATTCTTCTGTTTAATTATACTGTCCTGTTCTTCTGAAGAACAAAAAATGCAGAAGATAATCAAAGGCTATCTCTACAAAACACTCGATGATTATAAATCATACGAGCCTATAGAGTTCCAGCCATCGGATAGTTTGTTTTCAGATTGGACCATGGACCCCATGTTGCCGGTATTAGAGGCCCTGAACGAAAAGTATAGTCATCAAAAGGACTCTCTTAAACGTGAGATGGACCGTAAGAGAGCATATGGGTATAGTGCTGAGTCTATTTTGAGCTCGGACTGGAATGATTATGTGGAGGCGACGTTCTTTACTACTATGAGGTACAAATCTATTCGGGATAGTATAAAGAATCATTTTGTGTCAGAGTTTATTGGATTTGGCATCGACCATTCGTTTAGAGCAAAGAACAGACTCGGTGCGACAATTAGAAACAATTACCAGTTTATTATTGACCCGAGTAAAACGGCTGTAATTGAGGTTCGGGACATCGATGAGGGGGAAGCAATTCGAAACTACGCAAAGATTCTTAATAAGGACGAACTAGATGAGCTTAAGCATCAAGAAATGCTCAAGAAATACCCCAATTATAAAGAGCGTGGGGAGGCCTTCTTGGAACAAAACAAAAATAAAGAAGGAGTTGTCGTAACACCCTCCGGATTACAGTATAGAGTAGTTAAAGAAGGTGTTGGGAAAAAACCTCGCCAAGAAAGTGAAGTAGAGATTAAATATATTCTAAAAACATTTGAAGGAGAAATCATCGATAATGCACAAGATGAAGGTGTTAATTTTAAAATTAGATACATTACCGAAGGTTTCGCTGAGGCTCTTAAGCTGATGTCTCCAGGTGCCGTATACGAGGTTTTTATCCCTTATGAGTTAGGGTATGGAGATAAAGGGTATGGTAACTTTCCTCCCTATTGTGTCACGATAGCCGAAATTGAACTATTAAAAATAGTGAAGTATTAGACGATCGACGATTAGTGTTACTTAATTGATCACTTGGTGTGGAATAACAAACCATTAGATACTACAACATTACCCAAAGAGGATGATTGCCGTAGTATCAACGTGAACGAATGCGATAAATAGGCAATCACAGGTTACATCCGAAGAGTTCTACTGCAAGCATAAGTGAATTATTAATTAAATGAAGGGGGTGGGGGACATCTCCCCCCTCAAGACTTTTTATAGTACCTACACTTATAAATCATTATATGCCTCTGTACTTGACTCTTTTTCATCTAATGCAGTATATAATCAAGATCTGAGTCGGTTTTTCTCAATATAATAAAGTGTTGCTTTGGCAATTCTTATTTATTCTTTTGGTAAAAAGAAGTAAAAGGCTCCCCAGGTTACAGGGACTCCCTTGGCTCGAGCTCACCCATCTTGCTCATCTTTATGGTGAAGGCGATTCCGTACAGCAGTTCGATGGAGGCAATGTATTCACTGTCCTCTTCATTGGGATTGCCTTTGCCGCGGACCGCGACGTAGTTCATCGGGGGAACGTCCATGATGACAGGGGTTTGAGGAGGGAGATAGTACTCCCGGTATTCTTTCTTGAAATCAAATGCCATAGATGATAAGTATGAATAGATGGTGATGAAAAGACTCAGTCTAATTCGAACAGGATGTCCAGGTCGTGGATGTCTTTCTTGCGAAGTTCATAGCCAGTGTGGAAGAGCCGCTGTCCCTTTAGGGAGATGCAGGGGATGGTGCGCCCGGCGAATACAGCCAAGCCGGACAGGTCCGGCGTGAACTCGAACCAGCCACCCTGCCCGTCGGCCTGGCGGGCGCTGCCGTCGGGGAAGAGCTCGAAGGGGTGGATGTCCAGATAGCCCAGTTCCTGGTGGTGCAGTTCAATCCTGACTGGCCTCATGGCCGTCTCCACGACGAATCCTGCATCCTTCAGAGATGAGAGCAGCCGCGCGGTTTCCCTGCTGTCGTAATCGATATCCAGGTCGCGGTGCCGCCGGGTGCGCCTTCCGGCAAGGATGTCTACGCCCCAACCTCCGTCCACCCAGTAGCGGATGCCACTGTCGTCCAGTAAGCGAAGGATCTTCAGCAGGTCCCGCTCCGCGACGAACTCTTTCTTTCCGGCCTCGCGGAACGCCTTCCATCCTGCCTCCGTCACCAGACCCCGTTCTTCGAGGTCCTTGAAACGCTGGGTGTTCAGGATGGTCCAGGTGCTGCCTCTCTTCCTAGGGGAGATCCGCTGCGCCTGCCGTCCCTCATCCAGGCGCTTGACGGTGGAATCGATCCATCCGAAACAAAGGCACTCCTCGACGACCTCCAAGTAAGGGATCGCGCCGCGGCGGGGTTCCTTACTGCGCGTCGTCGCCACCCAGCAGAAGGGCGTCGTGCCATGGTTCTCCTCAAGCCACTGCCGTAGCTCAGCCCGGTCGGAGAACTCAAACAAAGGAGTGATGTCCATAGCGCCGGATATAAGGGATGGGTTCTTTGCAAATATACGTTTTTTCCTGACGTCTCAATAAATAACTAACTCGGATGCGAGAGAAGTAGAGCCGGTTTGTGACTAATCGATCATCAGATACTTACATGACGATGCATTTAGCTTAACCACAACAGTATCAGTGTTTTATGTTTTTAATCGGTACAAGCGCTTTATTTCCGGATTTTTGGCATTTTCTGGCAAATACAATTCGCTGATTCTAAGTGCTTTGCAAATTGACTTGTACCGCGGCCTTCCGACTCATTCTTTGACCGGAAGGGGAGTGTCAGGATATCCTTCCCGGTCTTGCTCCTTGGCCCGGAGTGGACGTGGCCGAAAAGCTGCCAGGCGCCATCGTAAGCCCCTCCGTAACATAGGAATGGATTGTGATTCAGGATAATCTTCTGTCCATCTACGCTGATGCTCATCTGCTGGGAAACGTGTTCAAACCGGTCCATGAATCCCTGCTTTGCATTCTTCAGGTCATGATTTCCGAGTATTAGGTAGATCTTCCCGTTAAGGCGGTTATATGCTGACATCCACTCCCTCCAACCACCAAAGGCGAAATCACCCAAATGGAAGACCGTACCGTCCTCAGGAACCGTTTCATTCCAGTTCCTGATCAATGTCTCATTCATCTCTTCTACTGACTCAAAGGGACGGTTGCAGAACTTGATAATC
>JAEEGL010935860.1_pt1 | contig 19070 bp, 11 predicted proteins | sample 9134231 | NCBI WGS metagenome assembly JAEEGL01 (sample SAMN16246548, study PRJNA631951) | gut metagenome | biome: gut microbiome; feature: rumen; material: fiber-attached | host: Bos | place: Iran: Karaj | collected 2018-10 | reverse complement strand
TTACAACAACTGTTGAGTACAGCAAGTCTGTAGCACAGCCCGCAGCCAAGGATAATACCGGATACACACTTGACGGCTGGTACACCGATCCCGCATTTGCCGATGGCACCAAGGTAACCTGGCCCATCACAATGCCCGATGCGGATGTTACCGTTTATGCTAAGTGGACACCGATTGATTACACCGTAATCTTCCAGGATGATGACGGCACTGAAATCAGCAAGAAGGCCGATTATCACATCGGTGATGCAATCGTTCTTCCCGATGAACCTCATAAGACAGGTTACGACTTTAAGGGCTGGGATCCCGCAGTTCCCACCACCGGCGTAACAGGCAACCACACCTTCACGGCAATGTGGGATGCGCATACGGTTAATGCCGGTGTGTATGTTGATGAAGATTCCACAACGCCCATTGAAACAATCGATATGGATTATGGTCAGAGTATAGACAAGCCTCAGGAACTTGATCCCGAAGACTATGGCAAGACAGGCTATGAATTCGTTGATTGGAAGGTTTACAATGTTGATGACGAGGGCAATGTAACCGGCGAATACACCGGCACCACAGTTCCCGACAACGACATCAAGATTGTTGCACAGTGGAAAGCAAATGACTACATCATCACATTCGTAATGAACGGCGGTGACTTCGAGACTGCTCCCGACGGATATGTGAAGGACGGCAATGACTATAAGTACACAGCTGCTTATAAGACTTCAGTTGCCAAGCCCGCAGATCCCGTGAAGGAAGGCAGCATATTCGATGACTGGTACACCGATCCCGCATTTGCCGACGGCACCAAGGTAACCTGGCCCGTAAGCATGCCTGAGGGCGGCACCACCGTTTATGCGAAGTGGACCCCGATTGAGTACACCATCATCTTCCAGGATGATGACGGCACTGAGATCAGCAAGAAGACCGATTACACATTCGGTCAGGCCATCACAGTACCCGAAGAACCCACCAGAACAGGCTACACCTTCAAAGGTTGGGAGCCTGAGGTACCCGCAGCCGGCGTAACCGGTAATCAGACCTTCACCGCGACTTGGAAGGTTCACGAGTATAATGTTGGTGTATATGTTGATGAAGAATCAGGTGCTCCTTATACAACAATAGATAAGATTGCATATGGCAGTGTAATTGATACTCCTGAGGATCCCGAACCCGAAGATGTCGGCAAGACAGGCTATGAATTCGCAGGCTGGAAGTATTACAATGTTGATGATCAGGGTATTCCCGTACCTGGTAGCGAAGGCGTTGAAATCACTAATGAAACAACAATGCCCGACAACAACATCAAGATTGTAGCTCAGTGGATCAAGGCTGAAGTTGTCAAGCTTATACCCAAGGATGAAGACAGCACTGTAATGATTGAGCGTGTTACCACAGACGGTAGGGCAGTTGTTGAAACATACAACACCAGAATCCTTGAAGATCCCACACACAATCCGCTTCCTCAGGGAGTTGACAGTGCAACAGCAGCGTACTTCAACGAGTATGGTCCTTATCAGACAGACGCAGCGGACTATGATTCCTGGCTCGTCTACGGCATCGATCAGTACACATCAATTGAAGCACTTGCCGGAATGATTGATGTTAAGGGCGGCGGCAGCTATAAAGTCACCGAATACCAGGGCAGCTATGTCGGCACCGGCACATTGATAACTGTTTATGACGCTGACAACAATGTTGTTGAGAAGTTCAGAATCGTTATCTACGGTGATCTTGATAACAGCGGCTCGGTAACCTCGAGTGATACCAACATAGCAATTCAGGAAGCCAAGAGACCCAGCTGGAGTAAATCATCAGCTGACAGAGTTCCCTACTTGTTCAGGGCGGCCAACGTTGACCAGTCCACGTCATTCTCGAGCTCTGACTCCAACTACCTGATTATGGTCAACAAGAACAAGGCCACCATCGACCAGGTGACCGGTCTTGCAAAGAACAAGACCTGATTCTGAGGCCAAAAGCTTACGCGTTTAATGCAATATCCCTGCCCCGGCAGCCGGGGCAGGGTAAGCAGAGCAAAGCAAAAGGCTCACGGAGAATTCTCCGTGAGCCTTTATTGTTTTTGTATCAGGTTGGTTATATTTTTATTCTTACTCGTGAAGCTCAGCAAATTTTGCCTGCATGGTGGGGTTGCCTTTTGTGAGCTTCTTTATTGAGAGATCCTGCGCCTTGTCATTGGCAAGGCGTAGATTGTTTTCGGATTTAAGCAGGTTTGCTTTGGTCTGCTCAAGTGCTTTGATGGATTTGTCAATATCGTCAATTGCTTCCTGAAACTGCTTTGAGGCGAGCCTGTAGTTCTTTTCAAAACCGGTTTTGAAAGTTTCCATATTCTCTTCAAAGTGGGTAATGTCAATTTCGCGGTTTCTGATTATCGCAAGCTCCTGCCTGTACTCAAGAGAGTTAAAGGCGGCATTTCGCAGTATGGAAATAATCGGTATAAAAAACTGCGGGCGGATTACATACATTTTGGGATATCTGTAGGAAACGTCAACTATTCCGTTGTTATAGAGTTCGTTATCCGCTTCGAGCATCGTCACAAGCACGGCATATTCGCAGCCCTTTTCATTTCTGTCTTTGTCGAGCTCCTTGAAAAAGTCCTCATTCTTATGTTTGGTTGCCGTGGTGTCTCCCTCGTTTTTCATTTCAAACATAATGGAAACATACTCAGTGCCGTCCGCGCCGTAATCGCGGAATATGAAATCGCCCTTGCTGCCTGATTTTGAATCATTGTCTTTCTCAAAATAAGCATTGGGAAACGCCGTGGAGCGAATCTTATTGAACTCATTCATGCAGTGCACTTCGAGGCTTTCACCTATCATTTTAGTGGACTGACGGGCTTTGAAATCCTTGTAATACGCTATTTCTTCGTCTTTGAGCTTGAGCTGCGCCCTGTGGGTTTCTTCGTCCTGCTTCCTGCGCAGCTCGGTGTTGGCCCTGTCCTGTTCTATCCTGCTTTTGAGCTGAGCAATTTCGGCGTCTCTGTCTTGCATGGCGACACGGATTTCCATATCCTTGGATTTCTTATCCGTCTCAATCTGAGACCTGAGCGCCGCAATCTCAGAATCTTTTTCCTGAAGGGCGGCCTGGGTTTTTATCTCGCTGTTCTTTTTGCTCAGCTCCATCTGCGCTTCAAGGGCTTCTATCCTGCGCTCCTTTTCGGAGAGCTCATCCTTGAAGCCGGTCTGAGATTCGGTGAGCGCGAGTTTCACTGCCGCCTCTTTTTCCTTTTCAAAATATTCCTTCTGGTGCTCAATTTCTTTGGTGAATTCGGCGTTCCTTACCTGGCTGAGAATATCGGCGTAATCCGTGTCGTTAAGTTCAAAGCTTTTCCCGCAGTGCGGGCAGGTTATTTTATTCATACCGTTACCTCATTTGTGTCAGATTGAAGCAGCAAGGCTTTTGATATATGCTTTGAAATCCTCACCGATTTCGGGATGGCTGAGTGCAACTTCGCAGTTTGCCTGCATAATGCCGAGCTTGTTGCCCATATCATAGCGGCGCCCTATGAAGTCATAGGCGAGCAGTTCATCCGCCTGACCGAGCTTTGTAAACAGGTCTGTAAGGTAATACTCCTTATCAGATGGTGTTGAGTTGATTTCATCCTCTATCATTCCGAAAGCTTTGGGCGGCATTATCACTCTGCCGAGAATGGCATAAAGCGAGAGTATTTCATCTTTGGTAGGCTTTTCATTTATGCGGTAGCAGTTCATAAGCCGCGTTTCACCCTCAATGGGAGTAACGCCGAGAGAGCAGTAGAGATGTATCAGCTCCTCCGGCACGGACTGTACACCGACTGTGCATTTGCCGTATTTCTCATAGCAGCGGCACATCTGCGCAGTTACGGGGTCTTCATCGTTGATAATAACATCGTCACCGTAAAGCACGGCAAAGGGCTCATCGCCTATAAAGCTTTTGCCCGCAAGTATAGCGTGAGCAAGGCCCTTTGTCTCCTTCTGGCGTACAAAATATACATTTGCCAGCTCAGAGCATCTTTTTACGCTCTCATAAAGTGCCTCCTTGGCAGGGTTGCCTTTGAGCTGAGCTTCAAGCTCAAACGAGTGGTCAAAATGATCCTCAATAACGCCCTTTCCTCTGTTTGTTATAATGAGAATATCCTCAATGCCGGATGCCGCCGCTTCCTCTACAATATACTGAATCGCGGGTTTGTCAACTATATTCAGCATTTCCTTAGGAACAGATTTTGACGCGGGCAGCACTCTTGTGCCGAGACCGGCGGCAGGGATAATTGCTTTTTTGATTTTCATCGGAAACATCCTTTCGGTTTTACATTTTAGATGCTATAAAGCCGGCTATGCGTGAGAGTATGCTCAGCGCGAAAGTATAGGCAAAGTATCCGCAGATACCCGAGAGCACGGACATACCGCCCCTGCGGCTTATCATCATAGCCTGAAGGTCTCTGTCAGGCACGGCGCCGACAACCTCATCAAGGTCACGCTTGACTTTGCCGTAGTAAAGACGGTCTCCGGCAAGGCCGCAGAAAAGGTTGAGGGCAAATATGCTCAGCGACACTATGAGCGAGGGTATCCTCATGGCCTCTATGACCTGAGGCATTACCTTTGCCATTTCCTCGGGGGACATATTGCCGTTCAGATACTGCTCCGCAAACGGCGCAAGCAGCTCGTTGGCCCTCTGCATTCCGGGCGAAGCGGAAGCCACAAGCACCGCGGTCGCAAGCAGAAGAATCACAATCAGTCCGTATTTATAAAGCTTGCGTGAAAACATCCAGATATATCCGAGAAAGAAAGCCGCCCAGTTGAAGGTGAGCTTTTTGCCGCTTTCAAACTTTCTGAATTTTCCGAGGTATTTTCTTGCGGAGCTTCTTACGTACATTGCGAGCGTGCCTGCGGTGTGGTGCCCGATTATCTCATTCTCGTCCATACCTGTCGCGGCTATAAAGGGATTTTCACGAGTCCTGATATACGGCGTGAGGGGAGCACCGCAGTTTTTGCAGCGGGAGTTATCTGATGAGTTTTCGCTGCCGCAATAAATGCACACCGTGGTGGACGGCCCCGATTCACCCGCGTTTACGGGCGCGCCGCAATGGCCGCAGTGAGTGAAATCCGAAGGATTCTCACTGCCGCAGATACGGCAGACGGCCACCTGCGGGTTTTCGGCAGGGGTCGGATTAAACACGTCTTCTTCAGGCTGCGGCAAGCTGCCCGCGGCCCATCTGAAACCCTCGGCGTGTTTTGATTCATTTATACACTGCCCGCTTTCCGCCCAGCAGGAGCGGTGTTGAGGTGTGCCGCATACAGGGCACACCACCACGTCATCTCCTTCGTGAAAATGAGCTCCGCAGCAGGGGCAGGGTTGGTTTTCATAATTCATACTCTTTCTCCGGTCTGTTTATTTCAGTTATTGAGAATTCGGTTTGCCAGGATATTTGCGGCTCTGTCGGATGCATTATCCTTTACCGCTTTTGCGGCGCTTATCAGCATTTTGCCGGCGCCCGAGAAGGCTTCTTTGAAGTATTCCTTTGTCTGGGGGTCTATTTCTTTATATGCCGCCACAGCGCCGCCGACCGCGGTTTTAAGATGCTTTGTCAGCTCAGTGAGAGTTATCACACCCGTTGCCTGTGTAACCTTTGTCACAACGGTATCAACAGCAAATATTGTGTTTTCGGTGAGGCTGTCAATGAGTGTGGCGAGCCATTCATCGGTAAGCTTTGCCATAAAGTTCACATCCGGCTTAAGCACAAGCTCACCGTCTTCAATCTGCCAGGTGCCGAGGTCGTGCTGGAAAGCTCCCGTGAGCCTGCTGCTCTTGACTGCCTGATAGTCATAATCGTGGCAGAGCATCATGCCTATCATAGACGATGAGGGCACAAAATGCCTGTATCCGGGCAGAATCTCTGAATAGGCAGGGGTATTGAAAAGATGATAGTTGAAAAAGCCCGGGCCGTCATAGTTGAACACGGAAATAATCCTGGAGCGGATTTCATCGCTGCATTTTATCGCCGAGCGCAGAGCAATGTTGCCGCCTTTGGAGTGACCGCAAAGATAAATCCTGCCGTTATATTTTGCCGCCGCCTTTTCAAGGTGTCTGAGAGCAAATTCATAGGCGGGAGTTCCTTTTCTCACCATAAGGTCAAGGTCTTCCACCCAGCCGGCGATAGTGTCATCGGTGCCTCTGTAAACTATCGCGAGGTCGCCGTTAGGCAGGATGAAAGTGCCGGCGCAGTACTGGATTGCGGGTTCGCTGCTGAACACTTCCTCAACCGCCGCGATTTTTATATCGCTGAATCTTTTGGTATCCGCCATAAGCATAAGGTTGACACTCGGATTCTTGGTAATCATCAGGCCGAGAGCTTTGTGCTTGTTGTTTCTTAAATCAAAGAGCTCGTGGCAGGCTTCGGAAAAGCTTTTCTCTTCGCTGAAATCCGATGATACGACCTGTTCGAGAGGCATATAGAACACCTGGCACAGAGCGAGTGCGTCAGCGTCGCAAAACGGCCTTTCCTCAAATGTGATGTCGCCGAATTCTTCAATATAGTTTTTTGAGTTTGGCATAGCAATACCCCCTGATAATAAGTTTTGACAGTTTGTTTGCGGTGTATCGGGTTTACGGTCTCCTGCTTCCGCAGTTGCCGCAATAGTTTCCGCTCTTGTTAATCTGCCCGCAGGAGCAGGTCCATTCCGCAGACGCGGGGCTGATTCCGCCGTAAGCATTGCCCGCAAGAGCTGCTCCGACGAAGCCGTGAACGGCTCCTGCAGAGTTTGAAGCGGCGAGAGGCATTGCCTCGCTGACCGCTCCGGTAATCGCGGCGGCGGCCATTGCCGGGTCGCGCAGGGCCGCGGTATACTGTATCTGTTTTACCATTCTGCCGTCGGAATCCGTGAGCGTCATTGTGTCAAACGCAATGCTTATTATTGAAATGCCTCTGTCAGGCTCAAGGAATCCGTTGAGTATTTCCTTTATTTTACCGGCAATGATTTCACCGAGCGAAATAAGCTGCGAAATGCGCAGCCCGCCCGCGGTCAGCTCTCCGAATGCCTGCTGAAGCGCGGAAAGAAACTCGGTTTTAATCTGGGGCAGCAAATTGGCCGTGGGGTATGTGCCGGCAATGTTGCCGGCTATTTTTTTGTAAAAAACTTCGGGGTCGGTAATCCTCAGTGAAAACACTCCGCTCAGGTTTACCGAGCAGTCGATATCCGCGCCGATTTCATCATGAATCATACGAAAAGGAACAGGGCTTTCAAGGTTAAAAGCAATGCCTGTGATTTCCTTTGTGTTTACGTAATAGACTCTTTCGGGGGAATAGGGCAGATCTCCGCCGAATGTAAAGCGTCTGCCCGCCTCTCTTGCGACATCCGCAAGGCTGCTGCCGAATATACTCGGCGAATCGGAGCTGTGATATATGTTTTCACCGGGCTCTTTGCATACCGCGGTTATCTTGCTGTTTTTTGTGATTACGGCGCACTGGCCGTCGGCAACCGCCACAACCGAGCCGTCGGTGATTACATTGTCATTTGACGCGGTGTTTGAGGAGCCGCTGCCCGTTACTTTGACACCTCTGGTCATGAGAATGTCGTTTGTCATAGCGTCGGATATGAAAAACTCTTTCCACTGATCCGCCGCGACACCTTTTATACTCGCGCTGAGCGCTTTGAATATACCCATATTTTATTCAGCGTCTGCCCGTAAATCCTGCGCGTCTCTCTGCGCGGCAAGCTGAGTGTGCATGGTTTCAAGCTTTTTCTTTGAAAGGTCATAGCCGGCGAAAAGAATCACAGCCATAAGAGCGAGCATAATTGCCGGCACTAAGGTTGAAATATCATAGAGCTTTGAGAGAACGCTCTCGCTGAGGCCGATGCCCTGCTTTGAAAGCTCTCCGTCATAGGCAATATATGCGAGCAGAGCGTTGAGACCTACGCCCGCAAGAGTCTGACCGAGCTTACGGGTGAATGAGAATACGGCGTAAGCCATGCCCTCTTCTCTCTTGCCCGTTTTCACCTCGTAATTATCTATTGTATCCATAACAAGTGCCCAGACTTCGAGCACCAGGAAGGTCTGACCGAGGCCCGAGAAGAAGGTGAAAGCAAGGAATACCATCGGGTTGTGCGCAAGAGCCGTGCCTCTGAGAGCGAAAAGAATAATATTTACAACGGCGGCAAATGCCATACCGGCCGCGCAGAGCTCCTTCTTGCCGAATTTCCTTATGAGCTTGTTCATCACGGGGATGAAAATTGCCATAGGCCCGTAAGTGCAGATGGTTACAAATGCATACAGGCCGGGTTTGCCGTAGTAATCGGTGAAGAGATATGTGTAGGTTGACTGATAGTAGAACTGGAAAGCGATAAGGAGCATTGAAGCGAGTGAAAGGGTTACGAAAGACCTGTTTTTAAACAGCTCCTTTATTGTGGTTGTTGCGCTGTAATCCTTATCTTTGAGATGCTTCTGGGGAGCGATTCTCTCCTTTGTCATCTTGTAGTGCAGGTAGTAGATCAGAATGGAAAATGCCGCAAGCGCAAGCACGCACCAGAAAAGTTTTCTCTCATCGAGAGCTTTTATGTCGGTGCCGTTTGCATATTTGCCTGTTACGGTGTAAACAATCATAGGCAGGATTATCGTGCCGGGCAGGCCGCCTACGCCCGCGCCGATTGAGCGCCACATTGAGAGTGAGGAGCGCTCAAGCTCGTCATCGGTAACGACAGAGGCGAGTGAGCCGTAGGGAATGTTTACCGCCGTGTACATCATACCATACATAATGTAGGTGATATAGGCGTAAATGAGATACTGCATTTCACTCAGCCCGGGAATTTTAAGAAACATAAGGGCCGCAGCGATTGCGAGCGGGATTGAGAAGCCTAAAATCCAGGGGCGGAACTGACCTTTGGGATTGGGCTTTCTGGACTGGATAAACGCGCCCCAGAGGGGGTCATTTATTGCGTCCCATATTCTCGCCACGAGAATCAGAAGCACGATGCTTGCCGGCTTTATGCCGAGGGCATCGGTGTAAAACTTGTTCTGAAACGCGCCTATGAGGGAAAAGGTCAGCAGACCGGCTGTATCTCCCAGGGCGTAGCCTACCTTATCCTTGAATTTAATTCCGTGAGTTTCGCTGAGATTGGCCAAAACATCATCTCCTTATTTTATCAAAAGCGAAATGCCGCTTATCAGCATAAGTACATACGTAATCTGAAGGAAAACACCGCGGCTGAGCTTTTTGCAGATTATGTTGCCGGCAACGAGGGCGGCGGCAAGCACCGCGGCTGAAATGAGCGTGAGTTTTATCAGCGGAACCGTGAAAAGACCCGCGTGAATATCCGTTGCAAAGAGGATGCCGTTCAGTATTATCCATACGGCGCTCAGAGTGCCTCTGAATTCATCCTTGTCCTTTATCCTGCCGCTCGCGTAAGTGACGAGCAGGGGACCGCCGCACACAAACATCCCGTGCACCACTCCCGACACTATAAGCAGTATTACCGAAACGGGAGCCGGCAGAGCATTATCCTCTTTGTGTGTGTAAAACTTCACGGCGTTCATAACGGCAAAAACTATTACTATAATGCCGAGAGTTTTGTAAAGCAGAGAGGGATTGCCCGTGAAAAAACGCTTGAGATAAATTCCCGCCGCCATACCGGCGAGCATAATCCCCGTCATCTTTCCGAATTCTTTTTTGTTTATATGCCTGAAGCAGGTTATAACCACGTATATCGACGCGAGCAGACCGAGCACGTTGAGTATCGGCTTTGCCACATCGTAACCCACAAGCATTATCGAGAACGGCATCGCGAGCACCGTGCCGGCGAAGCCGGTTATGCACTGGATAATGTTTGTGAGAAAAACCACAAGCAGAAATACAATATTCCGAAGCATCAGAAGCTGCAGACCTCAATTCCGAGCATATTGCCCAGGGCGTAAATCTCCTTTGTAATGTCGCCCATAGCTACCGCAAAATGAGGTTCCCAGCCGTCTTTCACCGCTGACACGGTCAGCTCTTTTACCGGGCTGACGGTTTTTACAACGATTGAAGTGCCGTAAAACTGCTTGGGTTTGTCAAGAGCTTCCCCCTTGGCGCAGAAGAACCTGATTTTTCCGTCGGGCTCACGGCCTATGCGGAATATGGTGACTTCTTTTTCTGCCTTGCAGCCGAATTCAAGCGTGGGTCCGATTTTCCTGTTGCAGTGAACACCCGCGCACGCACCCGTGTCATCGGAAGCGAGAGAGCAGGGTGCCATACCGCAGTGCCAGAAGGTGAGAGTGTTTTCGCCTTCATCAATTGAAACGGGGTCTCCGAAAAACGCGCTTTTGCCCGTGAGCATATACGCCGCGTACATTGAGAGCGCTCCGTAAGCGTCGGCCTCACACGCCGCGGGAATGCCGAGGTCGTTGAGTATGCCGAGCACGGCGCACACGGGAGTGCCGAACGAAACAAAGAAATCGGGCCAGCAGCGGCTCGCAAGAGCGCCGACACCGTTTTGTGAGACATAATCCTTGTATGCTTTATAAAGGCGGGCAAAGTCACGCACATTTTTGCTGTCTATTGAGTCCAGGCCGGAGATTCTGCCCTTTGCGTCTGCAAGATATTCGTCAACGTCCGGGTCTGAGAAAGTTTTTGCCTTTTCAATGAGTTCTCTTGCTTCTATTGATTCGAGCGTAACTCCGAAAACGGAGAGCATTTCCATATCGAGAGCTCTGCCGAAGCCGAAGCCCTGTGGCGTGTGACCCACCTGCAGGAGCTTAAGGGCCTTCATGCTTTTGATGAGCCCGGCAGCTTTTATTGCCGAAGCAATTTCGCCCTGCACTTCCGAGGGTGAACCGAAAACATATTCAAACGCTCTGCCGTAATGCTTCATAGCGTTTCCGGCTGAGAATGCCCCTGTAAGCGAGTTGAGGCGCAGGCGAGTGCCGTCAATAACGGGCTCGCGCAGAGTCCAGAGGATAACGGGGCAGTCAAAGCGCCTGAGCACCTCGCTGATATAAGCAGAGTTTGCAAACGTAAGATTCTGCACAATAACCGCGTCGGGGTTGATATTGTCAAGGTATGCGTCGAGCTTGTCTATAGTGAGAAGCATTTCATCGGGAAATACGAAATTCCCGTTTATGCGGGAGAGCATCTCCTTGCTTTCAGTGAAAAGTTTTTCCGCGCTTTCAAGGTGAAATGTACCAACGCCTATGGGTACATATGCGGGGGTGAAGCCCATATTATCAGTCCTCTATTCCGTTTACGATTTTGTAGGTGGAGCGGAAGTCCATCTTGCCCATACCGAGCTCCATGCCTTTGTCAAATATACCTTTGACAACTTTGAGAGCGGGCATATTGAAATTCACCTGCTCGCTGAGCTTGGAGGCGATTGTAATGTCTTTATGTTCATTTTCAAGCGAGAAAGCTGTGGTCCAGTTTCTGTTTTTGAGGTTGTCTTTTTGGCTCTGCAGATAGAAGTTGCCGGCACCGCCGTAGGAAACGGCAGTGGCAAAATCATCTACCGAAATGCCCAGGCGCTGAGCGAGACCGAGCGTCTCGTTCACGGCGTTCTGAATCTCGCCGACAAGAGCGTTGTGGCATATTTTCATTGTGATGCCCGTGCCGTTATTACCCATACGTATAACGTTGCAGCCCATATACTTCAGTATGGGCTCAATAATCGGGAAGAGCTCCTCATCGCAGCCGGCGAGCACACCGAGGGTGCCGTCAATCGCTGCGGGTTTGGATTTGACTACGGGAGCGTCCGCGAACTGAGCGCCCTTTGCTTTTATCATAGCGGCGACCTCAAGAGAAACAGAGGGGTCGATGGTGCTCATATCTATGCAGATTTTTGACGAGTCAATATAGGGAAGAAGTTCGGTATAAACGCCCTTGACATGCTCCGATTTGGGGACCATGGTGATAATCACATCTGCGTTTTTTGCCACTTCGATATTGTTCTCGCAGGGCACAGCGCCTTGAGCGGCCAGCTTCTCAACCTGAGCTTTGTTAAGGTCGGAAACATAAACCTTGTCATCGTGCTTTTTTACAATATTCGCGCTCATGCTTTCGCCCATGATGCCAAGGCCGATAAATCCTATTTTCATATTTCTTCTCCTTTGGCGGCTTATTCGGTTATGGTGTTATCCCAGGCGTTTGAGAATCTCTCAATGCCGTAGTCGGTGAACGGATGATAGAAGCTGTCTTTGAACACCTGGAGACCGGCTGTAACAATATCGGCCCCTGCCACGGCGCAGTCAACTATCTGCTTGCCGTTGCGCACGGCGGCGCAGATAATCTGTGTTTCGCCGAGATAGCCGTAATTTGCGTATATTTCAACTATGTCATTTATGTACTGTGCGCAGTCTTCGCCGCTGTTTTCTTTCCAGCCGATGAAGGGTGAAACAAACAGCGAGCCGTTCTTGGCGGCGATGAGCGCCTGGGAAGCGGAGAAGACAAGAGTAAGGTTTGTTCTTATTCCTTCTTTCTCAAGCTTTCTGGCGGCGGTGATGCCCGCCTGGGTGCAGGGGATTTTAATTACGAAATTTTTGCACATGCCGGCAATTTTGCGCGCCATTTCAATCATTTCATCAGCATTGTCAAGGTGAGGGTTTATTTCAACGGAAATCGGGAAAACATCCCAGCCTTCTATGCCTTTTTCTTTAACAAAATCGGCAAGCTCGCCTATAACGGTGTAAAAAGGCTTTCCGCTGTTCATAATGTGATTGGGGTTGGTGGTTATGCCGTCGATGCCGAAAGTGTCATAAGCCTCTCTGATTTCATCGATTTTTGCGCTGTCAAGAAAGTATTTCATTGTAGAATTCCTCCGATTTATTGATTATTATTAGTGTTTCTTCGTCTGCGTTTTTTCTGTAGAAAACGGGAATCTGCCCGAGCGGTGCTTTCACAGTGTATTCTCCGCCGGTGTATGTTTCGCCCGTGCCGAATCGCACCCACTCGTCATCAGGCAGATAAACCTTTCTGGTATCCGCGTGCGGCCTTATTACCGGAGCCACAAGAATATCACGCCCGAGCAGGTATTCGTAGCTTTCGGTGTATGCTCTGCTCTCGTCATAATAGAAGAAGAGGGGCCTTACTGCGCCGACGCCTGTTGCGGCGTTATATTCAACGGCTTTTCTTATATACGGCGCAAGAGCAACGTGGATTTTGCTCATCCTCGCCTGATGCCTGAGCACCGTTTCGCTTGCGTCAAACTGAGCGTTTATATCGGGGTTGTTGCCCTCGTGGCTTCTCATAAGCGGGGTGAACGCGTTCATCTCACACCAGCGCATATAAAGCTCTTCACTGCGGCGCAGTTTCTTGAAAGTAGTGTAGCCGCCGGTGTCCGAGTGGCTCAGACCGAAGCCGCTGCAGGTGAGCGAGAGCATAGCGGGTATCACGGACGGCATACCGTAGTCAATCGAGAAGTCAACATGATTGTCGCCGTTCCACATAAGGGTTGAATATTTTGTGGTGCCGGTGTAGCCGGCTCTTGTGAAGAAGGTGATTTCATCGAGCACACCCGCTTCCTCAAGCGCCTCGCGGTTGAGCTTTGCCCAGCGGGCCGGCCAGGTGTTGTGAGCGAGCTCCGCGCTCTCACCTGAGTACAGCACAGCATCGGTGGGCAGATATTCGCCGAAATCAGCCATCCAGCCGGCAAGGCCGAAATCAATCATATTCCGCTTTATGATTCCTTTGAGCCAGGCGCAGGCTTCGGGGTTTGTAAGGTCAACTATCGCCGCCGGGAAGGTGGTTATGGTTACCATATAATCTCCGCCCGAAGCGTTTTTGACACAGTAGCCCTTTTCTTTGGCAATCTGATACAGCGGCTTTTCAATGGCAAGGAAGGTGTTGCAGTAGCCCATCACCCTTATGTTTTCTTCTCTCAGGCGGGCAATGCTGCTGTCAAGCCCGGGGTAAAGCTCTCTGTCCCACTCCCAGTTCCACTGAAGCTGTTTGCCGAAAGCAGTCACACGCCTGCCCTCCCAGTCCTGAATCCAGGCGGCGGCAACCTTTGTGCCGCAGTCAAGGCATCTGCGTATTTTGCTTTCCATTATTTCCGTGCCGCCCTGAATGCCGAGTATAACTCCGCCGTAAACCCATTCGGGCAGGGGAGGCTGGCGGCCTATTAGGGCGGTAAGACCCGTGAGTACTTCCTCAAAATCGCCGCCGAAGCCGATGTGGAAATCCGCAACGGAGTCAAACTTCAGGATGTGCCTGTCAGCGTGAGTGAAATCAAATTCGCTCCTTGCCGTCGTGTCGGAATGGAACCAGTATTTTCGACTTGAAATAAAGGTAGGCTGAGCGTAGTAGGTCTCATAGTTTGGGTATTTTTCTTTCTTTGTGCCGTCCTTTATGCCGATAGATGTTTTGAAAACTTTTTTGGAAATGCAACGCGCGTTTTCGTGCTCCGCAACCCAGTTGTTTGTTTTGAGCCCTCTCAGGTCAAACTCGCTGAATGTTTCGCCCGTGCCGTAAACATGCTCGCCGGGCAGGGCAGGGAGCGTGACAATAAGGCGGTTGAAATTGCCCAAGCCGTCAAGGTGAACGCTCAGGCGGCTGCCGGAGAGCGTTAGCACAGCTTCACCGGTGCCGAAAGTCAGCTTCGCTTCATTTTCGCCGGAGCTTATCTCTTTTATAATAAGCTTTTCGCTGCCAAGTGATTTCTCCTTGATTTTAAAGCTGCCTCTGTCCATTTTGTAAGTGTTTATGCCGTTGCCGACAGACGCGGGACAGTCTCCCGGGGCAAAGGCATAAATGACCCGGCCGTCTTTTTTCAGATCCAGCCGGTCACCGTTCATTGAAAAAGATAACATATATTTCTCCCATAGTCACTGATATGGTGCATTTAAATTATTTTAACAGATTAAATTAAAAATATCAATCCCCAAAGCCGGGAAATGTGCTGCGAGAAAGAACATGTTTTATAATCTTTAATTGCGCGTTTAATCAGTATTAACGTGATTAAGGAATATTATTCTGTTACAGAAACTACTGTTTAATAATAGCTTTATTGTCCGGCGTTCAGCTCGTTTGGGTGATTTATTAAAATAGATTGATATTTAATGTGCTGTATGATATACTGGATTTTGTAACAAAATAATGCGAACGAGAGTTTTACTGAGCGTTTGCATATTTCGAAAAACTGATTTGCGGAGGGTCTGTTATGTCAAAAAATCTGAGGAAAGCTATAGCGGCAATGCTATGTGTTTTAATGCTTTCAGGCACAGTGACTATAGGATGCGAAGGATTCACTGAATGGCTTGAGGATTTTTCGATTCATGCAAATGCAGAGGAAATCACCTCACAGGCAGACAGCAAAGGAACCGATGAAACACCTACTTTTTCTGCTCCGGATGCGGAAACAGATTCAAATGAAAAACTTCTTCCTGAGTCATCTGATATTACAGAGGAGCAAGTAGACGAAATAACCAACGAGGCCAAGTTAAGCCTTAAAAAATTTAACAAAGCAATTCGTTTGGGCAATCCTCCTGATGCTCAAACACAGTCAGGAAACATCTCATGGTCATTTGATGACACCACCGCAACGCTTTCATTTGCAGGAACGGGAGCGATGGAGGATTATTCTTTACCCGAAGACTCATCGGAAGCAGGAGAAAGCAATTACGATGATTCGATGGTTGCCTTAATAAACGATGTTAAAGCTATGCTGCCGTGGGGCGACTATATTGACACAGCCCGCCATATTGTCATAGGAGAAGGCATAACTCATATCGGCGCATGTTCTTTTCTGTATATGTTCAAAGTTATCTCTGTTTCTTTGCCTTCAAGCCTTAATTCAGTGGGCGATTATGCTTTTACTGCCTGCTTTTCTCTGGAAGAAATAACAATACCCGAAGATGTCGTGACAATAGGCGAATACGCGTTTTCTGGCTGCATTGCGCTTGAGAAGGTTGTATTGCCTGACTCATTAGAAGATATCTCAGCAAACGCATTTGAAGAATGTATAGTAATACATGAGATAAATGTGCCTGCAAATGTAACCTCAATCAGTATAGATTCCGGCTTCCTGATTAAGGTGAACAACAAATCTTTAACGGCAGTAGTCAATGCAGAACCATTTGAACCAATCACTGAAAAAGAGTTGTTTTATAATATTTTCTTTATAAAAAGCTTTTATTTGGCCTTTATGTTACCTTCAGCTTTTGTTACAGATGATTTGGTGTCTGATGAGCATATTCTTGAAGTATATAATGAAAGATTCGGTACAAATTTCACAGATGTGGGTGAAATTGAAACAGATATTAAACTAAACAGCAGTTCTTCTGCTATAGTCAGTCAAACCATTTATTGCTATGATAATTCGGCACAGCATTTATATTGCTCAGAAAATTTGGTTAATCACATACTTTACGATACCAATCAGCAGCATAATTCCTGCTTTGTACTCAGCGGCATACAGGAGGACGATAACGGGAACGAGGTTTCCTGGGCGATAGATATGGAAAGCGGGACTCTGACACTTGACAGAACCGGTGAAGTAAAATTTAATTCAGATGGCAACAGACCTGCTTGGTATAAGCACGGCAATGTAATTGATCGAATTATCTTTTCGGAGAATGTTTCTTCCGTTCAAGGAAACTATGATTGTTTTTTGGAGACTTATCCCAGCGAAACCGAGGTAAGAAACTCTTCATGTGACTTAAGCAATTTTTATGTTTCAATTGGAAGCAACAAAGTAATATACGGTTATGAAAACTCAACCGCTCAGCAGTATGCACAGGCTTACAGTCTCGATTTTGCAGTTATTGAGACCAAAGACATAACAGAAATATCCATAGAGTCACTACCCTTGAAAATAAATTATGGAAAAAACCAGGATTTTGACAAGACCGGCCTGACTGTAAAAGTAAAGTTCTCTGACGGCACTTACGGTATAAGGACCGCCGGCTTCACCGTTGAAGGTTTTGATTCATCGTCGCTTGGTGAATGCACGTTAACTGTTACTTATAAAGGAAAAACAGCAGTTTTTACAGTTAATATAGTCCCGGAACCTTTTATAGATGTTGTTGACGGCAATACCGAATCTGTCACACTCAGTCGTTTTGAGGATAAGATCTATCATTTTACTGCCGACCACACCGGAGATTATCTCATTTTAAACAAGTTTTCCAACAGCTATTACCAGAATTCAGTAACGATGTTTGTTACCGACGCGGATGGTAATTCAATAGGCTCACTGCAATCAGCTTCAAATTCAACATATTCATATGGCGTCTATAAGTATCACTTTGAAGAAGGCGAAACATACAGAATAGTTTTTGAAACTAATCAATATTCCAGCATTAACTTTGTTTTTGGATTTAAGCATGTTCATATAAACGGGAACAACGACAGCGCTTGTGATTACTGCGGTGATACCTGCCGATACAGTCTTTCGCTAGATAATACTTCAGTTGCGTCAATAACATATTTTGATATTAAGGAGTTTGCTTTTACTCCTTCTGCAGATGGCTATTATTATGTTTACGGCGACGGCATTTTGATGAGTATGTGGAAGGATGACAGCGGCAATGTGATTGATACCACCAGCCCCACGCAAACATTTTACGCCGGACAAACATATTATTACAGCTGCCTGATGGTTAATACTAATAACAGCACATCACCGTCAGATTTTTCTGTAACACTTTCTCACGGACATAACTTTTCCGATGTGATTCAAGACCAAGCCACCTGCACTGCTTACGGCAGGGTTCTCCGCACTTGTGACATCTGCGGCGTTCAATATGAAACAACTGCTCCCAAAGCCCGCCATACCGATTCCAATGGAGATAAATGCTGCGATGTTTGCGGACGTTTATACAGATGCAGCCTTAGTGACGGTCAATCCGTTACCTTCACAATGAGCTCCGGGGAAAAATATGAAATTGATATTCAACCGACAGCGGCAGGATATTACAACATTTCATACAACGGCTGGGCAGACACAGTGCTTTTGAGAGGAGAAACCGAGGTCGAGAGTGAAACATTCAACAACGTAAATGGATATAATCTTGAAGCGGGAGTTACATATACTTTTATTATTACCAACTCCTGGCGCGGAGATAATGCCGAGTTTACGGTTTCGCTCAATCATATTCACCGTGACTCTGATGATAACGGAAGCTGTGATCTTTGCGGCATAACGGCGTTTTATACAATTAAAGACGGCGAAACCGTGCAGATAACGGTTAACGGTTCGTCTCATTGTTTTGTCAGTTTTACGCCTGCAAGAAACGGCGAATACAGGTTTTACGGATGCCACATAACCGTCGTTTATGACGGAGATGAAGCAATATGGTACAGCGACAATAATTGGGATACCTATACTTTTAATCTTAACGCAGGAACAACTTATACAATTGTTCTTTATGAAAGCGGAAGTCTGACAGTCAAACACAATCATGTTGATTCCATTCTCGATATGAAATGCGATATCTGCAACACGCCTTACCGGCAGAAAATCAATGCAGAAGAAACGTTGAGTGTTCATGTGCCCGCGTATGGTGAAGCGGAAGTTGTTTTTACCTGTAACGCAGACACGTATTACACGCTTTACTACCGGTCGGATGAACAATACGGAGGCATAGACGCAGTAAAAAATATACAATCCGAAAGCGTTAATGGTTTGTATGGCCATTGGGAAGACCCGGATGATGAATACTGGCAAAACGCAATAGAATATACTATGTATGCCGGTAATACATACAGGATTGTTTTCCGGCACCTGGACCATGACTATGATATAGATATCTATCTGGGTCATTCTCATGTTTACTCCGAAACCGTAATCGGCGAAGCAACCTGCAGTCAAACCGGCGAGCAGGAAAACAAATGTGATATTTGCGGATACAGCTACACCTCACCTACAGCAAAATTAAAACACATAGATAGCGATAACAATATGAAGTGCGATGTTTGCCAAACAGAATATCGCTACAGATTGAGTGAAAACGGCACAACCGAAATACATGTTCCTGCCTATGAAAACTATGAGGCAGTGTTTATACCTGCACACAGCGGGGACTATTTGTTCTCAAGCAGCGGTCTAGAAACATCAGGCGGACAAACTCTTAATTATAGTTACAGTAATGGCACCTATACTTATTCTCTGCTTGAAAACGGA
>JAEEGL010803728.1_pt1 | contig 19071 bp, 14 predicted proteins | sample 9134231 | NCBI WGS metagenome assembly JAEEGL01 (sample SAMN16246548, study PRJNA631951) | gut metagenome | biome: gut microbiome; feature: rumen; material: fiber-attached | host: Bos | place: Iran: Karaj | collected 2018-10 | reverse complement strand
TATCGACAACCTGGTATGCCAGATCAAGCCAATAGTTGGTGACAGGCGCTGATAAAAAATAAAAAAAGGAAAAATGCAATTATTGCAGAATAATAAGTTGTGAGGGTATTTTTGCCCCACAATTTGTTATTCTGCATTTTTTATGGAGATTAGACATGTTAATCAGAGAACAGCTTGAAGCAATGGAAAAGGAAAACCTGAGCCAGTATGCTACTCTGTCAGCAAACAGCAGGGGCAGAGGCAGGGAAGAGGCCCAGTGTGATATCAGAACTGTGTTCCAGAGAGACAGGGACAGGATTATCCACAGTAAGTCTTTCAGACGTCTTAAGGATAAGACACAGGTATTTCTGACACCGGAAGGCGATCATTACAGGACGAGACTTACCCATACACTTGAGGTATCTCAAAATGCCAGGACTATTGCCAAGGCTCTTCGCCTTAATGAAGACCTGGTTGAAGCCATTGCACTCGGCCATGACCTTGGCCATACACCATTTGGCCATGCAGGCGAGAGAGCCCTCAACGAAGTATGTTCCATGGGATTTGAGCATAATGTTCAAAGCGTCCGTACAGTAGAGATACTTGAGCGTGACGGACAGGGCCTTAACCTGACAAAAGAGGTTCTCGACGGCATATTAAACCATCAGACCAGCTCAATGCCTTTTACACTTGAAGGTAAAGTCGTCAGACTTTCAGATAAAATCGCATATATCCATCACGACATGGACGATGCAATCAGAGGCGGAATCCTTACAGACGATGATGTACCTGCCGAGATAGGCAAGGTTCTCGGATTTACAACAAAAGACCGCCTTGATCATTTTATACACGATATTGTCAGCAACAGTCAGGACAAAAATGATATTATCATGTCCCCTGAAACTGCTGAGGCATTTAAAAAGATGAGACAGTTCATGTTCAGGGCTGTATATCAGTCTCCGATAGCAAAGGCTGAAGAGCATAAAGCAGAAAAACTTGTGCAGACGCTGTTCCATCATTATATAAAGAACTCTAACGAGCTCCCCGATGAATACAAGAGACTAATGGAGTCAGGGGATTCTCTTGAACGAGTGGTATGCGATTATGTCGGTTCCATGACAGACCATTACGCCATTGCAATGTACGAGGAGATTTACATTCCCAAGAGCTGGCCCGTATCCCATTCATATAAATAAACGGTAGATAAATGTATTATTCAGAAGAAATCATAGAGGAAGTCAGGTCGCGCAATGACATTGTCGACATTATTTCCGGCTATGTTGCATTAAAAAAACAGGGTAACAATTACTTCGGTATATGTCCCTTTCATAATGAGAAATCACCGTCGTTTTCTGTAAACAGGCGGGGCCAGTTTTTCCACTGTTTCGGCTGTGGTAAGGGAGGAAATGTTTTTACATTCGTCTGTGAATATGAAAATTTCAGTTTCCCCGAGGCAGTAAAGTTTCTTGCCGACAGGAGTGGCATAGCCCTTCCTGAAGTTGAGATGACGCCTGAGATGAAAAAGAACGCAGGCGAGAAGCAGAAACTCATGGAGATCCAAAAGGAAGCCGCAACATTCTTTTATTATCAGCTGAGGCACGAATCCGGAACCAGCGGCCTTAAGTATTTCAAGGATGACAGAAAGCTTTCTGACGAAACAATGAAGAAGTTTGGCCTAGGTTACTCCCTTAAATATACGGACGCGATGTACCGTTATTTAAAGGAAAAAGGATATGAGGACGAACTGATTCAGAAATCGGGTCTTTGTGATTACAGTGAGAAATACGGTTTCAATGACAAGTTTATTAACAGAGTCATGTTCCCGATATTTGATATTCACGACAAGGTCATAGCATTTGGCGGACGAGTCATGGGAGATGCTAAACCAAAGTATTTAAACTCTCCCGAGACACCGATATTTAATAAATCCCGAACAGTATACGGACTTAACTTTGCAAGGACGAGCCGCAAGGACCGTATCATCATGTGTGAGGGATATATGGATGTCATCGCCATGCATCAGGGGGGATTCACGGAGGCATGTGCATCGCTCGGTACTGCATTTACATATGAGCAGGCCAACCTGATTAAGAGATATTCGAAAAATATTTATCTTGCATACGATTCCGACGGAGCAGGTACTGCCGCAGCTCTTAAGAATATTAAGATACTGCATGAATGCGGACTCGGATGCAGAGTCATAGATTTAAAGCCGTGCAAGGATCCCGATGAATTCCTTAAGACATACGGTGCTGAGGAATTTGAGAAGCGCATTGAGAATGCGACAAACGGATTCATGTTTGAAATCGGAAAACTCAGGGAGGAATATCCGCCGGGCAATCCCGATGATGAGACAAACTTCCAGAAAGAGACTGCAAAGAAACTCTGCAGATATAAAGATGAACTTGAGCGGGACAATTACCTGAAAGCTGTATGCAGGGAATATGGCATACAGGAGAAACTCATGGAGGACTACGTCCGTAAAGTATCGTCAACCATGGAACTGAAAGGTGATGATGATACAGATGGCAGCGGACCGTCAGGATTAAAGAGTGGCAAGAAGGAAGGTCAAACTGCCGATGATGCCATTAAGAACGCTCAGCGCGCGTTCCTGACATTTATAGTTGAGGACCCGCCTCTGTATCTTAAATTAAAGGATTACATATCCGTCACGGATTTTACCGATCCTTTGTATTGCAAGGTTGCAGGTATCATGTTTGAGGAGATTGAAAATGATGGATTCAATCCGAGTGCAATCATTTCATCATTCCCCGAGACCGATGATCAGCGCCTCGTTGCCGAAATCTTTTCGACCCAGGTCGGAAACATAGAGGGCGACAGCCAGAAAAATCAGACCATCAAGGACCTTATAATTAAAATAAGGGACAATGCCATAAGCGACTATCAGTTAAGGAATGCCACTGACGGCAATGCAATCATGAAGACGATTAAAGATCGCAAGGCGCTTGATGAGTTTAAACATAAAGAATTAAATCTGTATTGAAAATAAAGAAAGGTGGATACAAAAATGGATGAAGCTGTACAGGCAAAATTTGAAGAAAAAATAAAGGAGCTTGTGACATCATCGAAAAAAAGCGGTTACGCTGATTACAACAAGGTAATGGATATGTTCAAGGATCTGCCCCTTGATGAAGATGATTATGAGCAGATCTGGGAAGCACTTGATAAGAGCAAGATCGTACTCCGCGATGACAGACCGGCAGACGATGATATACCCGAGGGCGAGCTTTCACTTGAGGATGAGGAAGACCTTGACCTTGATATTGAGAGCATTGACAAGTCACTTGGTTCAGACGGTGTAAGTATTGAAGACCCTGTCAGAATGTACCTTAAGGAGATTGGTACAGTGCCCCTTCTCTCTGCGGAGGAAGAGATTGAGATTGCCAAGCGTATGGAGGCAGGCTACGCAGCAGAGGCTGAGAATGAGAAGCTTAATGCTGACCTTGAGAAAGAGAAGAATGCCAAGAAGAAGCAGTCTCTGGAAAAGAAGATTAAGGCAAATGACAAGATAATTAACGATGGAAAAGAGGCAGCTAGAGAGCTTTCTCAGGCTAACCTTCGTCTCGTTGTAAGTATTGCAAAGCGTTATGTCGGCAGAGGTATGCTTTTCCTTGACCTTATCCAGGAAGGTAACCTCGGTCTTATTAAGGCCGTTGAGAAGTTCGACTACATGAAAGGATATAAGTTCTCTACATATGCGACATGGTGGATCAGACAGGCTATCACAAGAGCTATTGCTGACCAGGCAAGAACAATCCGTATCCCTGTTCATATGGTTGAGACAATCAACAAGATCGTAAGAGTTAACCGTCAGCTCCTTCAGGAGCTTGGCCGTGAGCCGTCTCCCGCAGAGGTTGCAGCTCAGATGGATATGACTGAGGACAGGGTAAGAGAGATTATGAAGATTTCTCAGGATCCCGTATCCCTTGAGACACCTATCGGCGAGGAGGAAGATTCACACCTTGGTGATTTCCTTCCTGATGAGAATGTACTTGCTCCTTCAGACGCAGCTGCAAGAACAATGCTTAACGAGCAGCTTAACGAGATTCTCGATACTCTTACAGAGAGGGAGAGAAAGGTTCTCACACTCAGATTCGGTCTTATCGATGGCAGAGCGAGAACACTTGAAGAGGTTGGTAAAGAGTTCAACGTAACTCGTGAGCGTATCAGACAGATTGAGGCTAAGGCTCTCAGAAAACTCCGTCATCCCAGCCGTTCAAAGAGAATTAAGGATTATCTTGACTAAAATGCCGGAAATTAATTTGTCACAAAGACTGCTTAAGATATGCGAGATGTGTGGCGATGGTGAAACTATCGCCGACATCGGCTGTGACCATGGCTTTACGTCCATAAATTTAATTAAAAGCGGAGCCTATAAAAAGGCTCTTGCCATGGATGTGAGAAAAGGGCCGCTTGAGAGAGCTGATGCCAACATCAGACAGCAGGGTCTTTCGGATAACATCGAGACAAGGCTTTCCGATGGATTTGAGAAGCTTGTTCCGGGCGAGGCAGACTCTGCAGTTATTACCGGTATGGGTGGAGAGCTTATCTGCCATATACTAGAGGCATATCCCGATGCCGTATCATCACTTTCAAAGATGGTGCTTGGTCCACAGTCTGAGAGCTATCTTGTACGCAGGAAACTTCGTGAAATTGGATTTGTGATTAAAGACGAGCAGGCTCTTTATGATGACGGGAAATATTATGAAATTATTCTTTGTGTCAAAAATACAACAGGCACAAATAACGATTTCGAAGAAAACGATGTTACCGACATATACGGGCCCGTTTTATTAAATAAAAAAGATGAATCCCTTAAAGAGAGACTTGATAAAGAGAAAGCGATAGCAGAAAGCTTGCTTAAAAACCTTGATAATGCAGAGGCTTCTGATTCAGTTATATCGAGAATGACAGAGCTAAAACATCAGTTAAGTGTTATTGATAAGGCATTGGAATATTATCTATAGTTAAAATGTAATTGCTAAAGGTAAAAAGAAGAAAAAAGGAAAAAACTACCACCACTATTAAAAATCCTTTTAATTGTAGCTGGTGTTTTAATGATAGCACGGTGCCTGCCATGATTTCTGTTATATATCATTCCGATAGTAATGAATTTGAATTTTTTTTAAAATCTAATTATGACAACAATTCCGTTTCAATATATATATGCAAAAGGAATTTATTCATTAGATAAGGATATTAGTGAATATTTAAAATAATTTATGAAAACACAATTAACAGTAAAAAATATTATAGAAAAACTTGAGGAATCTTCACCGGTAAATATGGCTATGGACTGGGATAATCCGGGACTTCTTGTTGGCCATCTTGATTCCCCGGTTAAGAAGGTTGTTATCACAGTTGATGCTACGGATAACGTGGTTGACCTTGCAATCAAAGAAAAGGCAGATATGATTATCGCTCATCACCCATTAATATTTAAAGGTCTTAAAAAGGTGGGAGAGACAGATTTTATCGGACGCCGTATCTTAAAGCTTGCCGAGAATCATATCGCTCTCTATGCAATGCATACAAACTTTGATGTGACAACAATGGCAGAGGAGGCAGCCGATATACTTGGCCTCGCCAACCGTTCAGTCCTTGATGTGACATATGAGGATGAGTATGGCAAGGAAGGTATTGGCAGAGTCGGATTTTTTAAGGAAGAAGTATCGCTCCGTGAAGTTGCCGTTAATGTAAGGGAATTGTTCCATCTTGATGATGTAAGAGTATACGGAAATCTTGACGATATTATAGATATAGCAGCTATTTGCCCGGGCTCAGGCCATGACATGATAGACGCAGCTCTTAAGGCTGGTGCAAAGCTCCTTATCACAGGAGACATTTCACACCATCAGGGCATTGATGCGGTGGCCCGTGGCATTAATATTATTGACGCATCTCATTACGGACTTGAGAAAATATTTGTTGATTATATGCTCGACTATTTCAGAGCAGAGTTTAAAGGTATAAAAGCGATAAGCGGTAAACAGGAACCGCCTTTTGTAGTTATTTAAAAATCTAAATGCTGTAAAGGAGGCATTATTATGGGGATTACAATTAAAGTAAACGGAAATTCAAAAACTTATGATGATAACATCACATTTAAGCAGATTGCCGATGAGGTGCAGAGTGAGTATGATAACGAAATCATGCTTGCCATCGATAATGGCAAGCTTAAAGAACTCTCAAAAAAGCCGGAGCCTGACAGTGATGTAACATTCGTCACAAGGCGTGATGCCAACGGACGCAGGACATATGAGCGTACTGCAATATTCGTGATGATTAAGGCAGTCAGGGATATCTGCGGCGATGATCTTAATAAGAAGGTTAAGGTTGAATTTACCATAGGTAAAGGATTCTATGTGACCCCGAAGGGCGGCATCAAGGTTGACGATGAATTCCTTTCAAAGCTTAAAGCACGTATGAAAGAAATTGCAGACGCTGATTATCCAATCACAAAGTCTACAATATCTACAGATAAAGCGATGGAACTCTTTAAGAAGAGTGGTATGGATGATAAGTGCAGATTATTCAGATATAGAAGAAGCTCTTTTGTAAATGTATATGAGCTCGACGGATTTACTGATTACTATTACGGATACATGCTTCCGTCAACAGGCTATGTAAAATACTTTGATATAGTACCCTTTGACGAAGGTTTTATGCTCATGCTTCCAAGCCTTGCAGAGCCTGATGTAATTCCTACATTTGAGCCTCTCATGAATCTCTTTAACGCACTCAAGAGATCAACAAAGTATGGCGAGGATCAGGGTATCGATACAGTCGGTGATCTTAATGACATGATTTGTGGGGGCAACCTGACAGATATTATTCTGACACAGGAAGCACTTCAGGAGAGACGTATCTCTGAAATAGCCAGAGATATAGCTGAGAGAAAGGGCGTAAAGTTTGTTATGATTGCAGGACCTTCCTCATCAGGCAAGACTTCGTTCTCTCACAGACTGTCTATTCAGCTTGCATCATTTGGCCTTAAGCCTCATCCCATCGCATGCGATGATTATTTTGTAAACAGAGAGGATACTCCTCTTGATGAAGATGGCAATTACAACTTTGAGTGTATTGAAGCCATTGATACAAAGCAGTTTAATGAGGATATGACAAGGCTCATGAAGGGCGAGAGAGTAGAGATACCTTCATTTAACTTTAAGACAGGCAAGCGTGAGTACAAGGGTAACTTTAAGCAGCTTGGCCCAGAGGATATTCTTGTAATTGAAGGTATCCACGGCCTTAACGAGAAGATGAGCTACGCCCTTCCCGCTGAGTCTAAATATAAGATTTATATCAGTGCATTAACTACACTGAATATTGATTCTCATAACCGTATACCTACCACAGATGCCAGACTTCTTCGCCGTATGGTTCGCGATTCAAGAACCCGTGGCACATCGGCTAAGGGCACTATCGCAATGTGGCCTTCGGTTAGAAGAGGTGAGGAGCAGAATATATTCCCGTTCCAGGAGAGCGCGGATGCAGTATTTAACTCTGCTCTTATATATGAGCTCGCAGTACTTAAGCCTTACGCAGAGCCGTTACTTTTCTCTATTGAGAAAGATGATCCGGAATACTTCGAGGCAAAGAGACTGCTCAAGTTCCTTGAATATTTCCTCGCAGTAGGCAAAGATAACCTTCCGAACAATTCGCTTGTACGTGAATTTGTCGGTGGTTCAATCTTCCCAGTAGGTTGAGTACATTGACCAGTTATGTACATTGAATAATTCTGTACAGTTATAATTCTATTCATAAATTATTCAATACTACAAATTATTCTGTACTATAACATTTCTATACTTAAGCTACTCTCTAAGGCAGGTATGTATGTGTGGTCTGTTCCGGACGATTATCGTTACGATTTTAGCAGACGACGAAATCCACTGCCTACATTCTTCTTGTGATTTGAGACAGGGCTGCGAGACGGATGATTTTTCCGGCTCGCATGTCTCAAATCATTAGAAGAATGTTGGCAGTTAGTTTGGCGGATGCGTTGTAACGGTCCGGGACAGATACACATACATACCGTCCCTTTGAGAACATGATAAACAATATGAGTGGGACGGATGATCGCGTGAAATATCGAGGAAAGTCCGGGCTTCACAGGGCAGGATGCCGGATAACGTCCGGCGGAGGCGACTCCCGGGAAAGTGCAACAGAAAATAACAGCCCGCAAGGGTAATGGTGAAAAGGCGGTGTAAGAGACCACCGCATCTCTGGTAACAGAGATGGCTGTGTAAACCCCATCCGAAGCAAGACTAAACAGAGACCATAACGCTGCCCGCGTTGTCTCAGGTAAGTCGCTTGAGGCGTGTGGCAACATACGTCCTAGATTAATGATCATCCCGGCCTTTTGGCTATGACATAACCCGGCTTATAGTCCCACTCATTTATTATATAAATAATATATTTGAAGAAGGTAAAAAATATAAATGTCAGAAGAACCTGATTTATTTTCATACATGGAGGAACTGAATAAGGAGGACGCGGAGAAAGAATCTCCTCTTGCAGCCAGGATGCGCCCCAAGACCCTTGATGATGTAGTGGGTCAGGACCATATCATAGGCAAAGACAAGCTCCTCTACAGAGCCATAAAGGCCGATAAGCTTAGCTCCCTTATTTTTTACGGACCTCCGGGTACCGGCAAGACTACACTGGCCAAGGTTATAGCTAATACAACAAAAGCAGAGTTTCGCCAGATTAATGCCACGATAGCAGGCAAGAAAGATATGGAGGAAGTCGTAGAGCAGGCCAAGTCTGACAGGAAGTTAAAGAGTGTCAGAACGATTCTCTTTATTGATGAGATTCATAGATTTAATAAAGGACAGCAGGATTACCTCCTCCCGTTTGTAGAAGATGGAACTTTGATATTGATAGGCGCTACTACTGAGAACCCGTATTTTGAGGTTAACGGAGCTTTAATATCAAGGTCTAATATATTCGAATTAAAGCCACTGGACCATGATGCCATAGTTACGATAATAAAGCGTGCGGTTTATGATGACGAGAAGGGCATGGGCGCCATGAACGGCGATATCACTGACGAGGCCCTTGAGTTTCTGGCAGAGCAGTCAGACGGAGATGCAAGGCGTGTGCTTAATGCTATAGAGCTTGGTATCCTGACTACAAAGCCTTCGGAGGACGGAAAAATCCGTATCACCATCGATGTCGCTGCCGAGTGTATCCAGAAGCGTGTGGTGAGATTTGATAAGACAGGGGATAATCATTACGATACGATTTCCGCTTTTATTAAATCGATGAGAGGTTCCGATCCTGACGCAGCTGTTTATTATCTGGCAAAGATGCTTTATGCAGGAGAGAGTGTGACATTTATTGCAAGGCGAATGATGATATGTGCCAGTGAGGATGTTGGCAATGCAGATCCAAATGCACTTAATGTTGCTGTTAATGCCTCCCTTGCAGCAGAGAGAGTAGGCATGCCGGAGGCCCAGATAATACTGGCTCAGGCCGCAGCATATATAGCAACTGCGCCAAAAAGCAATGCGGCAGTTAATGCGATATTTGAAGCAAATGATGCGGTAAAGAAATACGGCGACCTGGCCATTCCCAATCATTTAAAGGATGCCCATTATAAAGGGGCAGCAAAGCTTGGTCATGGAGACGGTTATAAGTATTCCCATGATTATAAGAATCATTACTGCAAACAGCAGTATCTGCCTTATGAGCTGACCGGTACGGAATTCTACAGACCGGGAAGTCTTGGATATGAAGAAAAAATTAAAGAACATATGGCTAAGATTAAAAAAGAAGCCGAGTAAAATGGGGGTTATATGAAATTAACAGACCTTTTGGAATTTGACAACATAACAGTTCAGTGCCATGACAATCCTGATGCTGATGCAATAGGCTCAGGTTATGCTCTCTATAAATATTTTGAGAACAATGGCAAAAATGTCAGACTTGTTTACAGTGGTAAGAATATTCTACAGAAGTCCAACCTGAAATTACTGGTTGATACCCTTAAGATTCCTGTTCAGTATCTCGAGAAGTTTGCACCTGATGATGAGAAGTGGCATAAAGGTTTATGGCTCACTGTTGACTGCCAGTACGGCGCAGGTAATGTGACAAAGTTTGAGGCTGATAATGTTGCTATCATCGACCATCATCAGGTTGAGATAGAGGGCGTTGAGAAAAGTATTATCAGACCGGGTATCGGCAGCTGTGCAACTATTATATACAGTCTTTTTAAAGAAGTGGGTTATGAGATTAATGATGAAGACGGCGTTGGTACAGCCCTTTACTACGGACTTTTCACAGATACAAACCAGTTCTCCGAATTGTTTAATCCCCTTGATCGTGATATGTCCGATCAGATACCTCACGATGCAAGCTTTATAAATACTCTTCGTACAACTAACATTTCACTGGATGAGCTTGAGATAGCCGGAGTGGCAATGCTGAGATATTCATTTAATGAAGAGTATGGTTTTGCTGTAATCAAATCCCAGCCATGTGACCCTAATATCCTCGGTCTTATCAGTGATTTCCTGCTTCAGGTAGACCAGGTTAAGACTTGCGTAGTATTTAATGAAAACGGTGATGGATATAAACTGTCAGTCCGTAGCTGTGTAAAGGAAGTAAATGCCAGTGAGCTTGCAGGCTTTTTGACGGAAGGTATCGGCTCCGGCGGAGGTCATTATGAGAAGGCCGGAGGATTCATTGCAGAGAAGCTCTTTAGAGAAAAGAACGGATTTGTCAGCATTGACGTATATTTAAGCAATCGTCTCATGGAATACCATGACATGTATCAGATTATTTATGCTTCTGAGTTTGAGGCTAATATTTCTGAGATGACACTTTATGCCAAGAAGAAACTTCCCATCGGATTTGTCAGAGCTACTGATGTGCTTCATTCGGGAATGCCGATTACTGTCAGATCCCTTGAGGGTGATATGGACCTGACTGTAGAGGATGACCTTATCATCATGATTGGTGTTAAGGGCGAGGTTTATCCTAACAGACTTGAGAAGTTCCAGAGATCCAATACCATACTTGATGAAAAGTATGATTATGATAAATACGCACTCGAGAAAAACTATATACCGACGATTAAGAACAGGCTGACGGGCCAGAATCATCTCCTTACAGATTTCGCCCATGTCTGCGTACCAAAGGGAGAGGTTAAGATATATGTTAAGGAACTGACCAAGGGCGTGAAAGTATTTACGGCTTGGGATAAGGAAAAGTACATGCTTGGCCAGCCGGGAGACTACCTGGCAGTAAGGTGCGACGACCTTCACGATGTTTATATTATTGAGCGTAAGATATTTGGAATGACATACGAGAAAGTAGAGAATTAATTTTTAGATAAAGGTTGAAATCATGGAAAATAAGACTTTACATTACGATGCTTTTATTTCATACAGACATACCCAGCCCGACAAGTTCGTGGCTGAGAAGCTTCACAAGGAATTGGAAAGTTTCAGGCTTCCCGGCAATGTTGAGAAGAAACTGAAGAAAGCTAATCCTGAGGCAAAGACGAGAATTACGAGAGTATTCAGAGATGAAGAAGAGCTTCCTCTTGCAAGCAATCTTGAGGACCCTATTATTGAGGCCCTTAAGAATTCAGACTACCTCATTGTAATATGCTCGCCCAGACTTAAGGAATCACTCTGGTGCCGTAAGGAGATCGAGACATTTGTAGAACTCCACGGTGTCGACAGGGTACTGACCGTACTCGTAGAGGGAGAGCCTGAGGATTCATTCCCCACAGAACTCCTTAACAGAGAGAGGGATGCCATCGACAGGGAGGGCAACCATATCACTATCAGGGAAAAGATAGAGCCCCTCGCAGCTGATGTCAGGGCTGATAATGACAAGGACAGATTAAAAGCTCTGAAACTTGAGAAACTCCGTCTCCTGGCAGCCATGTTTAATCTTAACTATGACGATTTAAGGCAGCGCCACAGGGAGCAGCACATGCGCCGGGTGATCGGTCTCGTCAGCTGTATATCAGCATTATGCCTTCTTATTGGCGGACTCAGTACATTTACGGCTATTACACTCTCGAAGAAAAACGAGGAGATAAAGGCCCAGGCTGAGGAGATTGAGGCCAAGTCATATGAGATACAGCTCCAGTCCATGTCCCTTGAGGAGCAGAATGAAAAGCTGTTAACATATCAGGCTCAGACCCTGGCTGATACATCATTGGAGTGCCTTGGCCAGGATGACAGATACGGCGCTATTCAGAATGCATATTATGCCATGACATCATATGACGGCAATGAGATGCCTTATATCTCAACGGCAAGACTTGCGATGACAAAGGCACTGAACCTCTATGATATTACTGGTTCCATCAGGACTTTCACAACCATGCAGCTCAATGCAGATCTTAACTTTATGAAATGCTCACCTTCAGGTGATGTGGCAGTGCTGTATGACTACTCAGGCACAATGACTTTCTGGGATACATTAACCGGTAAGCTCATGAGTGTAGTTGATACTTCTGATTATGTATTCATTTCAACGTATGCAACAGCATTTCTTGATGATAACAGATTTATTTTTATCGATGACGACGTGATGTGTATTGATGTCACTACAGGAAATGTAGATACATTTATCGCTCGTGATTCTGATTCATTCCTTCAGTACCAGGAGCTTAAATATGATGAGGATAATGAGGTTATTTATGTATTTGGATACAGTGACATATATGTTTTTGATCAGGCAGATGGAAGTCTTATAAATCAGATAGATTTTCCGAATCAGATAGATTCTTATTCCTTCAAGGCTGTCGGAGACGGCAGATATATGTTCTATACTTATACATATGATGAAAAAACATTTTATATTATTGATGAAGATGGTAATGAACTGTTTTCTCTGGATGTAAGTGGTACCAGCTATAAAGATGCATATGTATACGGTGATACAGTATATGTCCTGACAAATGAGGAAATAAATCCTGATTCTGTTTTGGGTGGTTATACATCGGTTGTGACTGCATATGATATTGATACCGGAAATGTGGTATGTTCCCGTGAGGACAGAAATATTTATGGCGGTAGTCTTTCTGCTATATATGATGAAGACGGATATTATATCGTTGAGGTCGGTACAAACGGTGTTGCCGAGTTTGATATGGATACTCTTGACTTAGAGGTAATTGATATTTATAACAATTCATTACTTTATTCTGAGATATTTGAGGATGAAGTAGCATTTATTACCGATGAATTCGGTTATTTGATTTTGAATAAACATACAACGTTCGGTACGAATTCACTATTACAAGTTAATATGGCAAACTGTGAGGAAGTCATGGTTATTGATGACGGAATCATGTGCCACCAGAACAACAGTAATAAGGTGATTCTCTACAGAACCATTGAGAATCCTGATATTAAAAACGAGGGAGAGTGGGAGACAAGAGAGTTCGAAAATTACTGTTATAATTCTGCTGTTGAAAAGGCAACTGAGCTCGGAATACCTAATGCTACATATGTTGATGCCATTACATACAATGCTGATAACTCCAAGCTCTGCGTTTCATACGGGGACCAGACAAACTATATCTATAATGCCAAGGATATGTCACTCTGGGCTTCGTTTAAGATGGAAGAGCAGTATGAGATGATGTGGGAGTATCTTGGAAAAGACAAGAACGGCAATGAATACTGGAGAAGCGGATATAACGGATACTGCTTTAATGAAAATGGTGAGCTTATTACCATAATCGGCAAGATGGTTGACCTTGACGCTGATAAGAACCTTGTATATTTAAGCTATGATTATGACGGCGCAACACTTTACAGCGCACCAATCTACTCTGACGAAGAACTCATCGAAATCGCAGAGAAGTATCTGGATTAAGAGAATTAATTCATCAGTTTCTCAACTATATAACGATAAATGTCCGTGGAATTATTCATGAAGTTATCGCAGGCAGTGTCGGCGAGAGCACGGGTAGGAAATGACAAGGAGATGTCGTAGAGAGCGGCGTCTCCTTTTCCTTTGCAGATAAGACGGGCGATGTATGTGCCGTCTTCAGTCTCGGATACAGAGGTCTCAACCTTCTGGCTTGCCATGATATTGCTTTTGTTGTCTGCGATATGATTATAGATATCAAGTTTAATTTCTTTTGAAAGTTTTGATTCGAGGGAAACGACAGTTTTAGAACCCTCATCGGTGAGTGAGATATAGCTGCGGTTGTGCTTTTTCTCAACGTTAATGAAGCCGTCTGCTTCAAGTTCATTTAAGTTGTACTGGAATGTAAATGCATCCGTATACCCGTTAACCACGAGAAAATCGCTTATGTCAGCAGACGATAGTCTTATGTTGCTGCACTTAAGCATGTAGAGGATCATTATTTTATATAACATTGATGAATCCGGTTGTCTCATAATATTTTCCCTGGTAGGAATCCCTTTCCTTCATGGTATGGATGAGAGTGTTTAGTACATTCTTTTTATTCTTGCTCCAGATGGGAGCTACGAGCATATCGCCCTTGCCGTCACCGGTTACTCTGTGAATGACAATCTCAGGGCTTAATTTCTCAATACATCTGATTAATATATCCGTATATTCGTCCTGGGAGAGTACCTCGAATTTTCTGTCATCGTAATCTTTTTCAAGGTCTGTATCTTTGATGACGTGAAGTAACTGAAGTTTAACGCCGAATATGTTAAATGTATTCAGGTACTCAATAGTCTGATACATCTGCTCAGGTGTCTCTCCGGGGAGACCGAGGATAATATGGACGATTACAGGTATTGATATTGAAGACAGCTTTCTCACGGCCTCTTCAAATACGGGAAGGTCATAACCACGCCTGATATACACAGCTGTATTTCTGTGAATAGTCTGGAGACCAAGCTCTATCCAGATGAATTTATCTTCGTACTCGTCATTTAATTTATCCAGAAGAGCAATGACAGGAGTAGAGAGGCAGTCAGGTCTTGTACCTATCGCCATGCCTACACAACCCGGATAATCAAGGGCTTCACGGTAGAGCTTCTCAAGATAATCAACGGGAGCATACGTATTTGTATACGGCTGGAAATAAGCGATGAATCCTGTATCCTCGTCAGTCTTGCTCTCGATTAATTTCCTGCCTGCATCAAGCTGATTCATAACAGAAGGATGTTCCTTGTCAAAAGGAGCAGCGAACTCGCCGCTGCCTCCCTTTGAACAAAAGATACATCCTCTTGTATCAAGTACGCCGTCCCGGTTAGGACATGTCATCCCACCATCGATGGCAATTTTATAAATTTTGTGACCGTATTTTTCTTTGAGATAATGATCGACTGAAAAGTACGGCTTTTCGCCCCATTTATTCTGCATTATTTAACGATGTGCGCCTTTACTGCTTCAGATACTTTGATAGCAACCTGGGGATCAAATGGCTGAGGAAGAATGTTCTCCTCATTTAATTCGTTATCGGGTACGAGTGAAGCGATGGCAAGAGCAGCCGCAAGCTTCATATCCTCTGTAATCTGAGGAGCTCTGCCTTCGAGAGCACCCTTGAATATTCCGGGGAATGCGATTACGTTGTTTACCTGGTTGGGGAAGTCTGAACGACCTGTTCCGACGATTCTTGCACCTGCAGCTTTTGCTTCATCAGGCATAATCTCGGGAACGGGGTTTGCCATAGCAAAGATAATTGCATCCTTGTTCATTGTCTTAACCATTTCCTGTGTGAGAGAACCGGGAGCGGATACACCGATAAAGATATCAGCGCCCTTTACTGCATCTGCAAGTGTTCCTTCTTTATTTTCAAGATTTGTGATTTCGCACATTTCCTTCTTAATCCAGTTGAGGTCTGTTCTGTTCTTGTTGATGATACCCTTTGTATCGCAAAGAATAGCATGCTTGAATCCATAGTTAAGTAAAAGCTTTGTGATGGCAATTCCTGCAGCACCTGAACCGTTAACTGCAATACGGCAATCCTCTTTCTTCTTGCCTGTAATCTTAAGTGCATTGATGATACCTGCAAGAACTACAATAGCTGTACCGTGCTGATCGTCATGGAATACGGGAATATCAAGTGTCTCTTTAAGTCTGCGCTCAATTTCAAAACATCTCGGAGCTGAGATATCCTCAAGGTTGATTCCACCGTAGTTGGGAGCAAGCCATGTAACAGCTTTGATAATCTCCTCTGTATCCTGTGTATCAAGACAGATGGGAACTGCGTTTACGCCGCCGAATGTCTTGAAGAGTACGGCTTTTCCTTCCATAACAGGCATACCTGCTTTTGCACCGATATTACCGAGTCCGAGAACGGCGCTTCCGTCTGAGATTACGGCGATGGTGTTTGATTTCATTGTATATTTATAAGCTGCCTCAGGATCTTTTGCGATTACTTTGCAGGGTTCAGCAACGCCGGGAGTATATGCAAGAGAAAGGTCTTCTCTTGAATTAACGGGAGCCTTGGGCTCTGTGCTTAATTTTCCCTGCCACTGCTCATGAAGCATGAGTGCTTTTTCATTTGTTGTCATTTTGATTTCCTCCGAAATTGTTATGAAATTTTTAATATCATTTTGATAAAATTCACATGATAAGTTTATTCTTAAGATTTAAAGGTCATTCAGAATTAAACATCGTTACTATATTAGCATTTATACGGTCGTATCGCAAACCTTTTGACGATTCCTTTAAGGCAAAATTTGTTTTATAACATATACTTTTTTTATTGGAATTTTTCGTTTTCAAAGGGTATAATATATATGGTATATAAATGCTAATAATTAAAAGTTGAAAGGTTTTATTTAGAAAGAAACGGAGCATTTATGGCAGCATATGAGAGCAAATACAAAATAGGAGATTTCGTTCTTTACGGACTTAACGGTACATGCAAAATCGTGGATATCGGTCCTCTCGATTTCGGAGGTCCCGATAAGATTTATTATTCCATGAAACCGGTTTCAGATGCGAGAAGCACTATATATCTGCCACTCACAAAAGAGGAAGAAATCCTTCGAGGCGTCATGTCGAAGGACGAGGCAAAGCAGGTTGTTGAGGGGATTAAGAAGTCTAAGCCCGCTACCTATTCGCCCGTCCGTGAGAATTGCGATGTGATACTTAAGTCAGGGGACAATGTTGCGGTATCTTCCATGATTAAGCTCCTTCGCAATATGAGAAAAGAAAATCGCAAGATTCACAAAGGTCTTAACATTCAGGAGGAGAAAATCCTCAAAGATGCTGAGCGCGTACTCTTTTCGGAGATTAGTATTGCACTTGATATGCCCTATACTGAGGCTGTTACATCAATCGGGGAGATTCTGGACGTTTAATTATCAATATTTATTTAGTTTATCAATATGAGACCTTGCGTAAACCGTGAGGTCTCTTATTTTACGATTAAGATTAAAAATAAAGGGGATGCGTAATGACAAGAGAAGAATATCTGAAGCTGAGAGAGTCAATAGAGTATCATATGGATCTCTATTATAATCAGGACACTCCGTCAATTTCTGATTTCGAGTACGATCAGATGATGCAGCAGTTAAAGGCTGCTGAGAAAGAAAATCCTGACTGGGCCGATGAAAATTCGCCTTCGAGAAAGGTTGGCGGCACGGCCATGAGAAAAGCGGGAGTAAAGGTTACCCACAATGTACCGATGCTCTCTATTGAAGATGTGTTTAATAAAGATGATGTCAGGGAGTGGGTTAATAAGGCCCTTGCAATTCACCCTGATGCATGGTTTTCGGTAGAGACCAAGATTGACGGTCTCTCCATGACACTCAGGTATGAAAAGAGTGACGCCGGCATGAAACTCACCCTTGCTGAGACAAGAGGCGATGGCTTTATCGGAGAGGATGTCACATTGAATGCACTGGTAATTCCGGACGTACTTAAAGATGTTAATCTGCCGTATGATTCCATGGAACTTCGAGGCGAAGTATACATGAGTCATGAGGACTTTGATAAGTTTAATGAAGAGCAGGAACGTCTTGGCAAAAAGACTGCGGCAAATCCGAGAAACTTAGCAGCCGGCACACTTCGTCAGCTTGATCCTAATGTCACGAAAAAACGTGGCCTCAAGATGTTTATATTTAATGTCCAGAGCGGACCTGACGAGATACATTTAAGCCACTGCGACGGTCTCGATATCCTGCAGAATGCAGGAATAAGCACGGTTTTTCATAAGAAGTGCAGGACTGCCGATGAGATAATCAGTGTCATCGATGAGATAGGAGAGATGAGAGGCGACCTGCCTTATGACCTCGACGGGGCAGTTGTAAAGCTCGACAATATTTCCTACAGAGATGACCTTCCTGCAGGCAGCAAATATTCAAGCGGTCATATCGCATACAAGTATCCGCCGGAAGAGAAAATCGTCGTAATGGACGAAATCATGGTGGATGTCGGACGAACAGGAAAGCTGACATTTACAGGCCTTTTCCATGACAGGGAGACAGGCAAGCCTGCAAGACTCTGTGGTACATCAGTATCAAGAGCCACACTCCACAACATGGATTACATTAAGGACATGACTATTGGTATTGGCGGAGAGTACAAGCTCTTTAAGTCGGGAGAGATTATCCCGAAACTTAACGGATGTGTAAAGGCTCCTGATAAAGTATTTGAGACACCTGTTAAATGTCCTGTATGCGGCAGTACACTTGTCACTGATGAAGACACAGCAGATATCAGATGCGTAAACGAGATTTGTCCTGCCCAGTTATCAAGGTCTGTGGCTTATTTCACATCGAGAGACTGTATGAATATAGACGGTCTTGGTGATACCCTTGTTGATGCCCTTATTAACGAAGGATACCTTAAGGATTATGCCGATATTTATTACCTTAAGGAACATCGTGATGAGCTTGTTTCAAAAGGCCTCATAGGTAAAGAGAAAAATACCGACAAGATTCTTGCAAATATTGAAAACTCAAAAAACAATGACCCTGTCAGACTTCTTGCAGGACTCAATATCAGAAACGTAGGTAAGAATACAGCCAAAACCATCATGAAGCACTTTGAGACCATTGATGACCTTGCCGGCTCTCCGTATGAGACGCTGATGAATATCGACGATATCGGTCCTACAACAGCCGGATGCATCACCGAATTCTTCTCATCAGACTTTGG
>JAEEGL016252798.1_pt1 | contig 19072 bp, 14 predicted proteins | sample 9134231 | NCBI WGS metagenome assembly JAEEGL01 (sample SAMN16246548, study PRJNA631951) | gut metagenome | biome: gut microbiome; feature: rumen; material: fiber-attached | host: Bos | place: Iran: Karaj | collected 2018-10 | reverse complement strand
GTTAAACCATAAACACTTTGTGGGTTTGCTTTATCTTCTTCATTATAGTAACCTTCTTTAGTTCCATCGAATACATAATCAGTAGACATATAAACTATCTTGGCTCCAACTTTAATTGAAGCATCAACGATATTTCTTGTTCCTTCTACATTTACCTTTTCACAAGCTTCTTTTTCTTCTTCCGCTTTATCAACTGCAGTCCATGCTGCACAGTGGAATATTACATCTGGTTTGTAAGCTTTAATAATTTCCATTACTTGATCCTTATCTGTAATGTCCATTTCCTTACTAGTAGGAGCTAGAATATCATATTCTCCTCTACTATGTAATTCTTTTACAATATCGTATCCTAATTGACCAGTTACACCTGTTACTAAGTATCTTCTCTTAGCTCTTGTGAAATTAACACTTGTTTCACTAAGTGGTTTTCTTACTTCATCTTTTTCAGATATAAGTGGTGTATCTATACCATATTTTTTTAATAAATCATAAATAGATAATTTTTCTACTTTATATTCTTCTTCAGGATTTTCTCTAGTATATAAGTTAACTACCATATCTGGATCTTTATATGATATACCGCCTTCTTTTCTAATGTTATATTCATTATCTACATAATACTCAAATAATGAATTATCTTCTAAAGCTAGATAAGCGTGTGCATATCCTCTTGGTACATATAGAAATCTTCCATTATCTGGTGTCAATTCTACTGCAACTGTTTCACCATATGTAGGAGAATCTTTTCTAATATCTCTTACAATATCTACTACTCTACCTCTAACACATCTTACCATTTTAGCTTGGCAGTATGGATCTTCTTGATAATGTAATCCTCTTAGTATTCCTTTGCCACTCATTGAATCACTAAATTGATTAAACTTAGTAAATCCCAAGTGATTTAATTCATCTATAGTAACTGATTCAAAGAATCCTCTAGCATCACCAAATCTTCTTGGATCAACTATTAAACAATCAGCTCCATTAGTATCTGTAATTGTTAAGTTTTTATATTTTTTCATTCTTTATCTCCTTCTCTGCAACTTTCATTAAGTAATTTCCATAAGTATTCTTATTTAATAAAATAGCTCTCTTAGATAATTTTTCTAAAGATAACCATCCATTAGAATAACCAATAAACTCAGGACAACAAATAACGATATCTTTATTCTTTTCGATTGTTCTAATCATACTTGATGCTTCTAATAATGATTCAAAAGTACCAGTATCAAACCAAGTATAACCTTCTCCAAGTATACTTGCTTTTAATTTGCTTTCTTGTAAATACATATCATTTAAAGTAGTAATTTCTAATTCACCTCTAGCAGAAGGTTTAACTTCTTTAGCTTTTTTAGAAACTCCCTTGGGATAGAAATATAATCCAGTAATAGCATAATCACTCTTTGGTTGTTTTGGTTTTTCTTCTACAGATAATACATTATTGTATTTATCTATTTCCATAATACCGAATCTTTCTGGATCTTTAACTTGGTAACCAAAAATAGTTGCATATCCATCTTCAGCATTCTTAACTGCTTTTTGTAATTCAGTAGCTAAACCATTACCATAATAGATATTATCTCCTAATACCATTGCACAAGGATTATCTCCAATAAATTCTTCACCTAAAATAAATGCTTGTGCTAAACCATCTGGAGATGGTTGAATAATATAAGATAAATTAACACCAAATTGACTTCCATCACCTAATAATCTTATAAATCCTGCTTGATCTTCTTTAGTAGTAATAATAAGAATATCTTTAATACCAGCTTGCATTAATACTGATAATGGATAAAAGATCATTGGTTTATCATATACAGGAACTAATTGTTTACTAGTAGCTTCTGTAATTGGGTATAATCTTGTTCCAGTTCCACCAGCTAAGATAATACCTTTTACATTATGATCAACTACACCAGCATTTAATAGTTCATCTATTTCAACATTATAATAACTTTCAAATTGTTTTAATTCTTCTGCACTAATCTTTCTAGTACCTTTCTCGATTTTAATAATTGCGTCTCTTCCAAGGCCCAATTCTTTGCCGACTTCCTCTTGTGTTAAGTCTTTACTTTCTCTAATTTCTTTGAGTAATTTTCCAACATTTTCGTTTTTCATAAAAAACCTCCTAAACCCATAATAACAAAAAATGTTGCAAAATGCAACATTTTTAGTAACTATTTTTGTTTTCCTTCTATCTCTTTTATAAGGCCTTTTATAATTGGCGTAAATTGATCAGAAGCATTAACATAATCTTTATTAATTGTCTTTTTTTGCTTCTTTGATATTTCATCAAAATTATCTAGTAATTTAGTGATTTCTTCTGAAATAGAATCAGCATCACAATTTTCAACAGATATTATATTATCATTGAAATAACTAATATCCTTGTTTGCAAAATTGTTTGTAATAGTTTTAATACCAAAAGAAGACATTTCCAACGGTGGATAACTTGGATGAGGTGATACCATCAATGAAATACCCATATATGATTCTTCCATTGTTTTAGCATAATCATCTAAACTTAATTTGCCAACTGATTTAACAGTTGCATTATCTTTGATTATTGCTTCACTATGTTCCTCACCCATAGATATAACTTTCCAATCTTGAACATCATCACGCTCTTTAAAAGCTTTCATTAAAGCTTCAACAATTATTTCAAAAGCGTTTCTATATGTTCCAGGTCTTCCATAAACTACTATTTGTTTTTTTCTTTCTCTCTCTTTATCATTTAATAAATGATCTTTCAATTTATCATTTAAAATTGGTGAGAAATAATATTTATTTTCAAAACTATAATTATTTTCTTCAAAATAATCCATTAATTCTTTTGAATTAAATACAGCAGTTGTTGGAATACCCAAATGATATGTCTTTTCGGCACAGCAATACTTACTAGACCATGGATAAAAATATGGTTCATAATCTTGAATAAAATATATTAACTTATTATATTTATCCATATTATAGTAATTCTTTTGCCAATCAATAACTGGCTTAATATTATAAGCAGTCCACCAAGCAGTTGCTATAAAAATATCATTTTCAGCTACCAACAAATTACAATTCCCTTTTTCACCAATAAATACTACTTGTTTATCAAAATCACATTTTTCTAAACAATCAATAAGTGTATAATCAGGATAATTATCTAAATCATCTGATTTTGTAGGTAAATCAATAATAACAATTCTCTTTTCAAAATTCTTATCATTAAATTGATTGAAGAATTTCATTGCTGTTGCTATTCCACCAAACACTTTATCTTTATTTAATGTAGGAATCAAAATATTGATTCTATATTTTTTATTAATTGTTGTAGGATATGGTGTAATATCCTTCAACTCAGATGTAGTATAATTGATTGCTTTAGGACTTTCTTTTATTTCAATATGTCTAATTTTTCTATATATTTTAACTGCAAGTTTACTCTTTAACAAAGTCTTTCTAGTAAATCTATAAATAGACACTAATGGTTTAATTCCTCTAAAGAAATTTTTGATTTTTTCCTTTTTAGACATCTTCTTCTTTTTAAGATTATCACTTTTTTCAATAGGAATACATGATTCGTAATCTAAATTTGGATTATAGAAAGGATCTCCATTTTTCCAATACTTAGTGTAAAGAATTTTAGAGAACTTATAATCAATATCAGGAATATAAGCGTCTCTAGATTTAGATTCTAAATGAATCAACTTTGTATATGGTATATATATATTTCTATAACCTGCTTCATATGCTCTTAAACACATCTCAATGTCACTACCACATATAATAAAGTTTTCATCAAAACCACCAATTTTATCAATGGTTTTTCTTGATATTGCCATACAAGCCCCTGTAAGTGCCAAAACATTTCTTGATACCATAGGAGATACAAAAGTTACTCCAGCATGAACTGGGTTCATCTCTTTATATAAATGATCTGCATAACCATTTAATCCTAATACAACTCCACCATGTTGAATAGTACCATCTTCATATAAAAGTAATGGACCAACAACACCGACTTCATCTCTTAGTGCATTTTCACACAATAATTCAAGCCAATTTTCTTCAATTATAATTGTATCATTATTTAAGAACACAAAAACTTCAGCATCAGAATTATTAATTCCAAAATTTTGTAACTTTGACCAATTAAATTCAAAATTAGCATTTATTACTCTTACTCTTTTATCTAACTTTTTAACTTCATCAAACCACTTAAATGTCAATTCATTTTGACTTCCATTATCAATAATTGTAATTTGATAATTTTCATAAGTTGTTTTAGAAATAATACTTTCTACACATTCCTTAGTTAGATACCATTTATCTTTCATTGGAATGATAATATCAACTTTTTTATTCTTTAATAAATCAAAACGAGCTTGATATACAAATAAATAATCTGTTTCTTCTGCATGAGCTATGTTACCATAAACTCTTTTCAAATGAGCATCAAGAGCATCTAAACCAGCTTTTTGTGCATATGGCTTAGCATCACTATTTTGAGCAGTAGATTCTTCAGTAGATAACCAATTATATAGTATTTTAGGCAAATGACATATATTTTTTGTTTCTTCAGTAATTCTTAAGATATAGTCATAATCCTGTGCTCCATCATATTTTGATTTAAAGTCACCAACTTTTTCTACTATACTCTTCTTTACTACTAAGAAATGACAAATATAATTTTGTGAATATAATAAATCTTGACTAAAATCTGGTTTATAGAATTTATTTAAAACTTTACCTTTTTCATCTATTATTTGTTCATCAGAATAAATAACATCAGGATTCTTTTCGTTTATTATATTTATAACATCTTCAATAGCGGTTGCTTCCAATATATCATCATGATCAAGAAAAGATATATATTCTCCATTTGCTAATTTTAAAGCCGCATTTGTATTGTCTGAAATACCCAAGTTCTTTTCTGAACAATCATATTTAATATCTAATTTTTCACTATATTCATCAACTATAGTTTTAACATCGCTTTTTAATCCACCATCCGAAATACATACTTCGAAATCATCGGAAGTTTGATTTACAAGTGAATCTAAAGTCTTTTTAAACCTTTTATGATCAACGTTATAAACAGGTATTATAATACTTATCTTTTTCATTTTTGCACCACATCTCATTGTAATATTTTTAAGAAATATTAATTAATTCTCATTTTTTAGAGCCTTCATTCTAAGTTTCCCTTAGCAAAATATTATAACATCTAAGAATTAAGATGTAAATTTATTAAAGCCCTTTTTACAGTTTTTATCTCTTAATTTTTTAATCTTCATCGATTAAACTGCAAACTAGTTCAACCATCTTATCTCTGTTGCTTTTATACTTGTTTGGTTTGAAATTTTTAACCTTTTTTATCTTATCTTCTAACTCATCTAAGTCAGTACATCCAATGATATAACCCATCTTATCAAAGTTATTAATAATCTGTAATTGATGATCATTAATATGTTCTCCATATTTTTCTAATCTAGGTACTGCAATTACCTTCTTATCTTTATTTAAACCAGTAACAATACTACCTACACCACCATGTGTAATTAGATAATCACATTTGCCCATCAATTCATCAAAGTCATCTAAAGGTATTAAGTCAAATATCTTCATATTCTTTGATTCATATTTAGTACAACCTGCTTGAACAACAACTTCACCCTTAATATTACCTTTTTCTATTTCTTTATCTATAGCTTTTAGTAATCTATCAAAAGGTTTATCTTGTGTACCTAATGTAACAAATACCATCTTATTCCCCCCTCATAACTGCCATAATCTTAGATCTTGCTTCATCAATAGTATTTTGATCAGGAATCATAACATAAGTCCATTGTCTTGGATAACTTGCTGTATAGTTTTCACTATTCGCTCCGTTAACACTAATACTTTCAACTGACCATGTTGGCATGTCATTTATTTGTTTTTTAATCATTGCTTGTGCATCTTCTAAATTAATATTTGTTATTAAATATGGACTCAAATCGTTTAATAAGTCATCATACTTTAATAATAAATTCTTATTAGTAGAAATTTTCTTAATAACTGCTGTTAAAACAGCTTCTTGGTTTTGACCTCTATGTCTATCTCCACCAGCATATATCTTTCTTTGTCTAGAGAACGCTAATGCTTTATTACCATTCAAATGGTTATTACCTTTATTGATCCAACCATATTGTGTATTAAATGCTGTATCACTATATATATCTATTCCACCAATATCATCAACTATTGTTGTAACAGCCTTAAATCCTACTCTAACATATGCATTCATCTCTAGATTGAATATACTACTCATTGTATTTATTTGTTGACTCATATCATAGAAACCTGCATGTGTTAATTTTTCTTTTAAACCTGTAGTTCCATCTATTTGTACATAATAATCTCTAGGTACATGCACTAATAAGATCTTATGTGTATCTGGATTAACTACAATTAAAATATTAACATCATTTAATGTGTTACTTGCATCAACACCAATTAAATAAACTATAAATGAATTATTAGTATCAATAGTTGATTCTACTGCTTGTTTTTTAATTTCAGCACTACTAATAACTACATCAAATTCACTTATCTTTCTTAAGTTCAATACTAAATTAGTATCTTCTTCATTAATATATTCATAAAAATCTTTACTAATAACTATTGCATCATTAGCTTCTTCCATACTATATATTAATTCACCAACAGAATTATAAGTATTATATTTCATTTGATAATCTTTCAAATGTTCTTCTATCTTACTTTTATTAGTAACCATCATACCAACATTCTTATCTTTTAAGTCTTCTAACTTATAATAATTAGTTGGCTTATTAACCATTACATAATATGTAACAGTTATTTCTTTATATTTAAATAATTGTGAAATTGAATCACTTGATTTTTTAACTACAATACCTACAAATATAAATACTGCACTAAGTAATACTGCTAGTACTATATTAATCGTCTTCCATACATGATATCTTCTAATCAAACTAATTGTTAAGAAGATTAAATCAATTATAAAGAAGATAACTCCTCCAGCAATTAAATATTTAGTTGGTACTATATTCGTTTGTATCAATCTTACTAACAATAATATAGAAGTAAATATTAATATTAAAGTAGTAAATAAACTTATCTTACGTAAAACAGGTCTATGTTTAATATGTTTATGATGATGTTCATGTTCTTCTGCCATAATAAACCTCCTACCAAATCCAACCACCGTATATTGCTTTAGGATAATGTTCTAACATACTCTCCCATTGAACAATAAAATGATCAGCAAACTTATATACTAATCTTCCACACTTAGTTGGTGTTTCACTATTAGCAAATGTTTCAATAAATATTACTTTCTTACCAAATAACTTCGCTAAACAACACATTGGTCCAACATTATGCGATCCAGTAGTTACTACAACATCAGGTCTTAATTTTATCATTAAAAACAAACTAATCCAACAATTTAAGAATAACTTAAAAGGATATACGATCTTTGCTCTTAAAGTAGTATAAGTACCACTAATAATAAAATGCGCTCTACCAGGGTATTTATCTCTAAGACTAATATTGCTCTTTGTTTTTTCTGTTACTATTGAAAAGTCATATTTATCAAAACAAGGACTAAGTTGTAATAATTCACTTAAATGTCCACCTGTACTTGCAATAAACATAACTTTCTTTTGTTTTTTCTTAGTCATTTAAATCACCTAATTCAATTTGTTTTTGTCTACCATATAAACTAAGTTAGCAATAAACTTATTAAAATGTTTTAAATAAAAACCTTTCTTACCTACTAGGTATTTATTATTTTTATAATCAGGGAATGTATTCTTAACATTTTCCATTGCTACTTCTACACCCTTTTTAAACTTTTCTTTATCTTTACATTTTGCTAAACGTCTAATAAATGTAGCATACAAATATCTAACATAAACATATTCTAATTCTTCTTTATATTCTTTATATAACTTATTCTTCTTATAATAACTTACTAAACCATTTAGATTATCTACAAAGTCATATAACTTTTCATTAAAAGTATATGTAATAGATCCTTCTCTTTGTAAATAATAATAGTAGTAACCTTCTACTTTACCAATATTATTTACTTTAGGTAAAAATCTATACATAAATTCTACATCTTCATATAGAATACCTTCCTTAAATCTTAAATCACCAATAGTTTCTCTTTTATATATCTTATTACAAGCTGCCGGATAAAAAGTTGGCATTGCTCTTTTAACTTCATGTTTACCAAGACAATCTTCTTCAAATCCTACATCGACATCTTTATCTAAACTAGAATCATCATAAACCATTCGAACTCCACAAGTAACTATATCAAAGTCACCTTCCAAAGTTTTCTTTAATAATTCTACATACATTACATTATCTACATAATCATCACTATCTAAGAATGTAACATATTCTCCCTTAGCTATATCTAATCCAGCATTTCTAGCTCCAGATAAACCTCTATTCTTCTGATCTATATATTTAATAATATCAGGATAGTTCTTAGCATAATCCTTAACTATTTCTAAAGTATTATCTGTACTTCCATCATTAACTAATATTATTTCATATTTATCTTTAATCTTATTATTTAAAACACTATTAACGCATTTTGCTAAATAATTTTCTACATTATAACAAGGAATAATTACACTTAATTTCATACTAATTAGCTCCTAAATCTTATTCGTTATATCCAAACCCCAAATCAATTATTTTCTTTTTCTAAATATACTTTTTATTATCCTTCTTTTATGCTTTGACTTTAATGTTTCTTCCAATTGCTTATTACGCTTTTCTAAATCATTTCGTTCTTTCATTATTTTTGCAAATAATTCTCCACCCTTATCATATTCAAACTCTAGCTGTAAATTAATAGATTTAATATCTCCATCTATTTCAAAATGAGGATCATTATTTGTTGAATAACAAGCATCATCTACTATAATGCAATTTTCTAATTGATTATATGCAATCACTTTACCATTTAAAACTATTCTCTTTATTTTAATTAATTCTTTATTAAGAAAATCTATTCTTATTCTTTCATTATTATTAGTAACTGTATAATCAATACAATAAATACCATCTTTAATATAATAAGGTATCTTAATAGAATTGCTTTCCGTAAAACCATTTCCATCATCAAAATATAATTGACAACATTCTAAGTCCTTAGAATAAGTAGAAAGCAAGCCTATTTTTTCAGCCATCTTATTTACAAAAATACCATTACCTCTAATATAAGATTTATACTTTTCTAAGAATTTAGTAATTTGAAATTTATCTGTTTTATTTAATTTTTTAATACAATTATCCATCATTACAGAAAGATCAAAATTCTTTTTCCCATATTTATAGCAATAATCTAAATCTTTAACACAATTACTATAATTATTCTTTATATCTTCTAATATTTCTAATCCACTCATTTTTCTGTGGTAACCTCTACCAGAGAAATTATAATAATGTGATTTTTCAATATTATCTTTAGTTACAAAAGAATCTCCACCAAATCTATCATATACATATACCGGAATACCTAAAGCTATACATTGATTAACTGTTCTTCCTATAGTAATTATCAAATCGTACTTTTCTAATATTTTAGCTGTTATTTTATCATATTTATAACCAATACCATAAATATCTATATCAAACGATTCGTTTTTACATAGTTCTACAAAATCTAACAATTCATTTGGAATGTGATTAGATATTATCGCTATTTTTTCTAAAGTATTTTTTTTCTTAAAGTTATTAAAATCTTCATCTAAAGAATAATTAGAAAATAAAGATATATTATTAGCATTATATCCTTCTTCTTCTAAACCATCTTTTGCTTCTTTGCTAAGAGTTGATACCATATTTAAATCTTGATAATAAAAAGGCAATGCTTCGTAATCAACATATGAAGAAAGTGAAACATAATGAATATAATCGACTGCTATTTTTCGATCAAAAAGTAAATAATCTAACAATGGGAAATGATGGGCCCATATTAAATCATATTTTTTTTCCAATTTGTCCCCTTCATTTGCATTAACTAATTTTATCCTTTTATCAATATTATTTAGCAATGGATATCCATATTCTAATGTAAAAATAGTAACATCATAATTATTACCCAAAAAATAATTAGCAATAGTTAATGTATCTATTTCTGAACCAGAATAATTTACCATAGCATCATTCGTCAACAAAACTTTCTTCATAAGTATAACTCTCCCGATATTTCCTAAATTAATTATACCATAAAAAGAGAACAAATAACTCTATTTGTTCTCCTTAATTTCATCAGTTCTAAGCCTAAATAAAGCTATTCTACTTAGTTTTTCATTATACATTGGGTCATTTTCAATTTCTTTTTCCCAATTGTCGTACATATATTTTTCTTCTTTTTTGAATCTCTCCATTTTTTCAGGAGTATTTTCTAATCCTCTTGATTTAGATTCAAAATGATATAGTTGGACCATTGGTAAGAACACATTATAATAACCTTTTTTTTGTAATTTCAAGCAAAAATCAACATCGTTATAAGTGACTTTTAATAGCTCATTTAAGCCATTTACTTCTAAGTATTTTTCTTTGGCTATCATTAAACAAGCAGCTGTCACTGCGGAATAATTATATGGAACACATAAACGACCAAATACACCTAGCGAATTTAATGGTTCGCTCCTAAATGCATGACCTGCAACACCATCTACTCCAAGTACTACTCCACCATGTTGAATAGTTTTATCTGGATAGATTAATTTCGCACCAACAGCACCAATATGTTTTTGCATTGCATAACCAACCATTAAACTTAACCAATCAGGAGTAATGACTTCAACATCATTATTTAATAGTAATACATAATCTCCTTTGGCTTCCTTAACAGCTAAATTATTAATTTTTGCATAATTGAACTCCATCTCAGCTTTAATTACTTTAAAGTTTTTATATTTCTTACTATATTTTTCAAATAATGCGAATGTTTCTTTTTCTTCACTATTATTATCTACAACTAGCACTTCATAGCTTTCATAATTACTCTTATAAACTGATTCCAAGCAAGCATTAAGTGTTGAAGCACAATCCTTAGTAGGAATAATTATTGAAATTAAAGGTTCCTTCTTATACAAATATTCAATCCAATAATATGGAACACTTTCATGTGAGTGAACTATTCCATCTATGTTTCTTCTCTTTAAAGCATCTTCTAATAACTTCTTTGATGCTATAGCAGCATAATTTTTACTATCTACTGTCACTGAAGAAGATCCAGGTACCATTCGCCAATGATATAGAATTTTAGGAATGTGATATATTTTTTTTGCTTCTTCCGTAAACCTTAAAAATAAATCCCAATCTTGAGCTCCTTCATAAGAAACTCTCCAACCGCCTATTTTTCTCAATAGACTTGTTCTAAGAATTGTAAAATGACAAAAGTAATTTAAGCTCATCAAAGTATCCGGTGCATAATTACTCTTAAAATGTGGGCAACATCTTTTCCCGTCAAAATCTAACTTATCTTCATCCGTATAAATCATATCTATATCTTTATCTTCATTTAATACTTTTACGACTTCATATAAAGCATTATCAGGAATAACATCATCGTTATCCATCATTGCCACAAATTCACCTGTAGCTAATTCCAAAGCACTATTGCTTGCTTTAGATATATGTCCATTTTCTTTTCTATATACAACCTTAATTCGTTCATCTTTAGCTTCATATTCTTTTAATGTAGCTATTGTTTCTTCGTTAGTTGAACAATCATCTCCCAAACATATTTCAAAATTTTGATATGTCTGTTTTAATATTGAATCTAAACATTCACTCAATAATTTTCTACTAACATTATAAACAGGTATAACAAATGATATTAAGGGTTCATATTCCAATTGTTCAACAGGAGATTTAATATCATAATATTTTAACCATCTACGATATTTACTATCATTATCAGGATCAACGAAACTATTTTCATCCCCTATTAAAACTATCTTTTTAAACTTTCTAAATTCTGGTCCCCATTGTTTAGGAGGTATCAAAAAATGATACTTTTTCCAGGAATACTTAACAATTTTTGAAATGATTCTAAAAATTCTTTTCATATTCACTTACATATTGAAATTATCAATATGCAACAACCTCCTTTACAATTTTTCAACGGCTTTTCTATACACTTTAGCATAATGTTTATATCTACAAGATACTTTAACACTATCATTAACTAATTCTTGAATTGAACTTATTTCTTCATACTTTAACTTATTATTAGTTTTAGTAGTAATACTCTTCTTATGAATTCTATGATAATTCAAAGAATCAGCAGAATAAGCTATATCACCATTCATTAAGAATCTTACATAGAAATACCAATCTCCAGATAGTTTATATTTCTGTGCTCCTACCAAGTATTCATCTACTGGTACATCTATTTTCTTAAATACAACACTTGAAACATTAACTATCGAATTATTAATAGATAAAGATTTATTTAAAAATTCTTTACCATCTATAATAAAATCTTTATTCCATAACTTAATATTATATGTATCTGTATAATGTCTAAAATCATTAGCAACGACCTTATCATCTTGATCTATTTCTTTAGATTCTGTATAAGACATTATTACCTTATCATTTTCAAAACCTTGCATAACAACGTTTAAAAAATGTTTATCACATAAATCATCTGCTTCACAAATCCACAAGTAATCACCTGTTGATTCACTAAAAGCCTTTTGCCATTGTTTAAACACATTGCCACTGTTTTCTTCATTGACAATTAGTTTAACTTTAATATCTTTATCAAGTTTCTTAATTATTCTCTTAATAACATCAACACTATCATCAGTTGATTTATCATCTAGTATTATTAATTCATATATAGGATATGTTTGTTCCAATATAGAATTAATTCTTTCTTCTATATAATTAGCATAATTATAATTTGGTATAACAACACTAACCTTCTTTATTTCTTTTGGTTTTATTGCTCTTTTACTGTCATCAATTATTACATGACCTCTATATTTTCTATATATCTTAAATACAATATATATACCCAATAAAACATCTAATATAACTGCTAAACACCATATTATTTCCATATGGTTAATAAAAGAGAAACATGTTAATGATAGTAATAATATTCCAATTAATAAAACCATTACCTTTTTCATAAGATCTCCTATAATTGTTCAGCAAATCCTTTTTGTAACTTACTAAATATTGCATAACCTACACAGCACAATGCTAAACCTATACAAAATAAAGTAAACAATGCTTGTAAATCAGGCATATGTTGATAATAAAATATATCTCTGAATCCTGAAATAATTGTAGCCATTGGATTAAATCTCATAATCCATTGATAATTTTCAGGAATAACTTTTGCGTTATATGCAATTGGTGTTGCATAGAACATTAATTGAATAAATACACCAATAAAATGTTGTAAATCTCTAATATAAACAACTAAACTAGATACAATAAATGCTATTCCAATTAATAGTGTATATTGTACTAATAATATTAATGGATATAGTAATGCATACTTTGTAATACTTAAACCAAACCCTAATACAAATCCTATAATAATAACTGTTGAAATAATAAAGTTTACTGCTTCACTGGTTACTACAGATATTGGTAATATTTCTCTTGGGAAATATACCTTCTTTAAGATATTAGAATTCTCAACCATTGTAAATGAACTTCTATTAACTGCTGTTGCAAAGAAATTCCAAGGAATTAATGCACAACACAAAAATACAGTATAATTAGTTTCATTACTCTTAATAATTAAAGGAAATACTAATGCATATACACCTAGTTGCAATAATGGGTTTAAAAATGACCAAATTACTCCTAAGAATGAATTCTTATATTTACCTCTAACTTCTTTCTTAACACTAGTTTTTAATAATTCACGGTATTGATATAAATTCTTAAATATTCTCATAATTTACCTCCTATGCCGTTTCCTTTAAATAATGTTCAACAACTTCGTTAACATTACCATCTTCTTTTATATGACCTTCATGTAACCAAATTGCTCTATCACATAATTGTTTAACTTGACCCATACTATGTGATACAAACACCATTGTCTTTCCTTGACTTCTTAATTCTTTCATTTTATTCAAGCATTTCTCTTGGAAGTGCTGATCACCTACTGCTAATATTTCATCAACTAGTAAAATCTCTGCATCAACATTGATTGCAACACTAAACGCAAGTCTCATATACATACCTGATGAATAAGTTCTAACCGGGTTATCTATATATTCGCCCAATTCACTAAACTCAATAATATCATTCAATCTTGCATCTATTTCTTTTCTGCTCAAACCAAAAATAGAAGCATTGAAATAAATGTTCTCTCTTCCACTAAAGTCAGGATGGAATCCTGCACCTAATTCCAATAAAGAAGTTAATTTCCCATTAGTAATTACTCTACCTTTATTAGGATAAATTATTTTAGTCATTAACTTTAATAAAGTAGATTTACCACTACCATTAACACCTATTAAAGCTACTGCCTCACCTTTAGATATAGTTAAACTAATATCATCTAAAACTTGTCTTTTTTCTTTTCTATTTCTTTTAAATAAAGAAAGCAAACTTTCTTTAATAGTGTTAGATTTATCTAAATATACATTAAAACTTTTATCTACATGCTCAACAATAATACTATCTTGTTCTTTTTTCATAAAAATTTCCTTCCATCCAATCTATTATAACAAATAAAACATATAATTTAAATAACTAACACCCATTACGATTTGTCTTCAATAAACGAAACAATCTTATTCTCAATATCTTGATTATATTCTTTATAATCGTATTTACCTTTAATTTCAAAACCCTTATCTAAGTAAGTTTTCATCATTTTGTATACAGATTCTTCATCTCTATCACAGAATAAACCAAACTTCTTATCTAATGTTTCCCAATCACTTACTTTAGTAGAAAGAATTGGTTTCTTTAATAACATTGCTTCTAAGAAAACTACTGGGTAACCTTCAAACTCTGAAGACAATAATACTGCATCACACATTTTATAATAAGGGAAAGGATTCTTTTTCTTACCCATCATTATAATAGTATCTTGTAATTTAGCTTCTTTTATTTGTTCTTCATACATTTGATGTTCTTCCCCATCACCAATGAACAATATCTTAAACTTATAACCTTCACTAACCAACTTTTCAGAAGCTTCAATAATTCTTGTTAATCTCTTTTGATACTCATCATGTCTTCCAACATTAACAAACAAAGTCTCTTTACCTTTTTTATAATCAACTTCTTCTTTAGCTTTCTCTAAAACATCTTCACCATTAATAAAGTTATTACATACATAAGCTTTATCTTTTATTACTGGATAATGTTTACAAACTTCTCTTCTATTCTCTTCTGATACAAATACAACCCTCTTAAACTTCGGAGCCATAACACCATTAAAGAACTTCGTCATTTCTTCTTCATTTTCTTTATAAGTAATATAGTAGTTTAAATGGACCCATAAATGACTATTCTTAGAAGCAGCTAAAGCCAAGTGTGCTCCTGGTCTTGAGTATGTAGCAAAGCAACAAGAAAAATCATATTTATTTTTAAGTTTATTTTTCCATTTAATTAACTTAGTTCTATTCTTTATCTTACGTAATATTACATTCTTATCATCACTTATTCTATATTCAAGAACTTTAACATCCTTAGGTATTTGATCCAAGAATATACCTTCTTTTTTTTCAAGAATTAAAGTAACATCAAATTTTTTATAATCCAATCTATTTAATAAATTACATAAAGCTGTTTCAATACCACCCAAGCCCATACTATAAGCAGTAAATAATAACTTTTTTTTCATCTTATCACCTAAAATCTACTTGATTTAATATATCCAGGAATAACTAATAATGTTACTAATAACTTATTAACTCCCTTAACTCCTTTAATACATTCTCTCATCTTTTTATGAGTCAAATAACTAAACAAAATATAATGCTTAATAAAATATAATTTCTTATGTTTAGTAGTATTATCTTTATTACTATAACTTAAACATTCTTTAAAGAATTCATAATAACCATATGGATATTGTTTAAACATCTTTTCTATATTCTTTGAATATCCATCTTCCATATATTCACTAATTATTATTTCTTTATCTTTAAATAATAAACCATCATATTCTTGATCCCATTTGTAATAAAGTCTTGCTTCAGTTACAAACTTTTCATCATACTCTAATGGATATTTATCTTTTTTTCTTACACTAGCTTTAAAAGTTAAAGCCATATCGAAATCATATTCATATTTATTGTGAATATCAAATAGTTTAACTATTTTATTATTTAATCCCTCTACTGTATTATCTTTACCAATTAATTTTCTTTTATAAGCAATACCATAAACATTCTTCTTACCTAACTTTTCATAGTCATCACTTATCATACCTAATACATCAGGCATTAAATAATCATCACTATCTATTTCAATAACAATATCACCAGTTACATATTCTAAACCATTATTAATAGCTCTCATCTTACCTTGATTCTCTTGATAGTGATACTCTATCTTAAACTCTTCTTTTTTAATCCATTTATCAACTATCTTTTTAGTATCATCTAAACTACCATCATCCATAATGATCCATTCAATATCTTTAAATGTCTTATAGTTTTCTACAATACTTTCATATAACTTAGGTAATAAATTACATCTATTATATGTTGCTGTTAATATTGTTATTTTCATGACTATTCACCTTCTATTAAATTAATAATCTCTTTTAATACTTTCTTATTATCAAATTTCTTTTTCTTATTTACTTCTGGTTTTTTCTTTAGAATAGTTTTAATACCATCATAGATACCATCTTCACTATTCTCTACTATCATACTATTATCTTCATAATCTATTAATGTTTCTCTAGCTGCACTATCAGTAATCATTATATATTTATTTAATGCTTTACCTTCTAATAGCACCATTGGGTAACCTTCATAGTATGAAGTTAACATAAAGTAATCTCCCTTTTTAATATATGGATAAGGGTTTTGTCTCTTACCCAATACAACAAAAGTATCTTCTAACTTTTTCTCTTTTACTTTAGCTTTTAACTCATCCATTTCTGGTCCATCACCAACAATATACATTCTATGTAATTGTTTATCTTTAATTAACTTCTCATGTACATCCAAAAGTCTAAATAAAGCCTTTTGAGGAACAATTCTCGATACTTGAACAAATGATACTAAATCATCTTTAATATCTTTAACTTCTTCTTTATTTGCTTTCTCTAATACTAAATCAGTATTCAAGAAATTGTAGATAACTCTCATGTTATTGTGAGCATCTGGATATTGTTTCTTAAACTTATCTAAATTATCTTGAGAAACAAATACTAAGTCTTCATAATTCTTATAAACTTTACCACTTAATATTTTCTTTCTCTCAGCTTTCTTACCTTTACCAAATACATCACCAATATCATTATGTACCCAAGCAATCTTTCTAGCTTTACTTGGTGTCGACAAGATCCATGCAATAGGTCCTTCTAAGAAAGCAACTTCTATATCATAATCTTCTTTTACAAATCTCTTATATAATCTTCTTCTGGCAAACTTATTAACTAGTTTTAAAGATAACATCTTCTTTTCAAAGAAACTAAATTCTTCATATGGTTTATCATACATACTAATTAACTTAACTTTTTTATTAAGTTCACTTTCAAACTCACCATGTCCATACATAGTTAAAATAGTAATATCATACTTATCACAAATATTATTAACTATATCAACTAAAACTCTTTCTGCTCCTCCAAGTTTTAAATTAGTAATACCAAATAAAATCTTCTTCATGTTAATCACCCTGTTTTCTTAAACCACATAACATACAAATCATAACTAATACACAAGTACTACTATATATTACATATCCAGCTATACAACTTAAACCGAATCCCAATAATAAACCAAAAATACTCATATAATAATTTATATCTTTATATTTCTTATCTTTATACTTAATACCTTTAATAAACCAATATAACAAAGGTCCTAAATATAATAAAACACCTAATAAACCAAAGTTTAATAATAGATATGGTATTTCCATTTCTAATATCATTTCACCATATAAATTTACATGTCCATTACCAAATAATATATATATTGGATTATGTTGTTCTTTAACTAAATATAGATTATATATTAATTGTTGTTTACGATAATCATTACTCTTTATCTTTAACTCATTAGCTTTCTTATATAAATCTATATAAGCTGCTTTTTGTTCTTTATTCATTTGTTCATCAGTAATAAGTCCATCTTTTATCTGATTAACAATTATTAATGAATTACCAGTAACATGTGCTACTTCACCAGTATTAACATCAACAATATCATCTTCCATTGCTTTAATCTCTTTACGTCTTTCTAATGTCTTAGATCCAACCTTCAATAATGTTGCACCAACAACTATTAAAACCAAAAAAATTAAAACAATCTTTTTCTTATCAAATTTAATTTTATCTTTCAAAGCTAATATTACTTCTAAAAGAATATAAACAATAAATACTAAAACAAAACCAAATAAACCTGTTCTAGTACCTACTAAGAATACTAAGAACAAAGCTAATAAAACAAATACTAAAACATTCTTTATGTTCTTTTCTTTAAAGATATCACTAACAAACAAACTAAATAATAACAATAATACTGTACATAAACTATTTCCAGAAATAAACCAACTTCTATATCCAGTTCCTTCTACATATGTAGGTAAACTTGTTTTAGTTAAAATACTTACATATATTAAGCCTAAATAACAACATAACATTACAAATAATGATTGTTTTAAATAAGGTATTTTCTTTCTCTTAGCTAAATACATAATAATAAACATTACATATATCATAGATGTATAGTTAAATACATATAACGCTTCTTGCATAAACGATCCATAAGCCATACTTGTGTATAACTTTCTAAATATCAACAAGTGTATTAGACCATATAATACATAACATACACCT